>Ga0116231_10000281_pt1 | contig 79841 bp, 73 predicted proteins | sample S1TSphgellanicum_2_FD_89695 | JGI IMG/M metagenome (GOLD analysis project Ga0116231, IMG submission 89695) | Host-associated microbial communities from peat moss isolated from Minnesota, USA - S1T2_Fd - Sphagnum magellanicum MG | ecosystem: Host-associated > Plants > Peat moss > Unclassified... | reverse complement strand
CGGAGGGCAACGCTCTATCCAGCTGAGCTACGGGTCCGGCGAGGACCTTCTATCTGCTATCGCGGAGCCCGGCAACGCCCAGGTTTTTAACCACAACCTGCCCCTAGACCCGCCCGTGGCAGTATTTGTACTTCTTGCCCGAACCGCACGGGCATGCGGCGTTGCGCGGCGTGGCGGCCCAGGTTTCGGGGCGCGCGGGGTCGATCGCCTCGTCGCCGTAGCCCCGCGCTGCGGCTTGCACCACCGGCTCGGCCAGAGCGAGGTCGCCCGTCATGCCACCCGGCAAAGGATGGCTTTCGATCACCTGCGGCGCTGGCGGCGGCGGCGGCGCTTCACCCACGGTCACGTGGCTCAGCACATGCGTCACGCGCTCCTTCAATTCGTCCAGCAGCCCGTTGAACAGCGCGAACGCCTCGCGCTTGTATTCGTTGAGCGGGTCGCGCTGCCCATAGGCGCGCAGGCCGATCCCCTGACGCAGATAATCCAGCGCCAGCAGGTGCTCCTTCCACACCTGGTCCAGCGTCTGCAAAAGCACGGATTTCTCGATGTAATTCGCGAGGTCCGGTCCGAAACGCTGGGCCCTGGCCTTGGCCGCCGCGTCCGCCGCTTCGGTAATCCGCTCGCGCAGCACCGTCTCGTCGATGCCCTCTTCCGCCGCCCAGTCGACAATCGGCAGATCGAGCGCCAGCAGGCGCGTGATGTCGGCGGCAAGCTCCGCACTCTGCCACTGCTCGGCGAACGCCCGCTCGGGGATGCGCAGAGTGACGAGGTTGGCGATCACGTCTTCGCGCATCTCGCCCACGACACCGGACACGTCGTTGGCGGCCATGAACTCACGGCGCTGGGCATACACCTCCTTGCGCTGGTCGTTCATCACGTCGTCATATTTCAGCACGTTCTTGCGCGTGTCGAAGTTGCGCGTCTCGACCTTTTTCTGGGCCTTCTCGAGCGCCTTGTTGATCCAGGGGTGGATGATCGCCTCACCCTCTTTCAGGCCCAGGCGCTGCAGCATGCCGCCCATGCGGTCGGAGCCGAAGATACGCATCAGATCGTCCTCAAGCGAGAGGAAGAAGCGCGAGGCGCCGGGGTCGCCCTGGCGGCCGGAGCGGCCGCGCAGCTGGTTGTCGATGCGCCGGCTCTCATGGCGCTCGGTGCCGATGACGAACAGCCCGCCGGCCGCCTTCACCGCGTCATGATGCGTGTTGATCTCGGCGCGGATGGCGGCAGGGTCGGTCTGCGGCTCGAGCTGCACACGCATCTCGTAATTGCCGCCGAGCTTGATGTCCGTGCCGCGGCCGGCCATGTTGGTCGCGATCGTGATGGCGCCGGGCGCGCCTGCCTGCGCCACGATTTTCGCCTCCTGCTCATGAAAGCGCGCGTTCAGCACGCTGTGCCTGATCTTTTTCTTGTTCAGCAATGCCGAGATGATCTCGCTCTTCTCGATGCTCGTGGTGCCGACCAGCACCGGCTGCCCGCGTTCCCGGCATTCCTCGATCAGCCTTGCCACCGCCTCGTATTTCTCGGCCGCTGACCGGTATACCTCGTCGTCGTGGTCCTTGCGGCTGACGGGGACGTTGGTGGGGATTTCGACCACCTGCAGCTTGTAGATCTGCTCGAACTCGTCGGCCTCGGTCATCGCCGTGCCGGTCATGCCCGCGAGCTTGGGGAACAGCCGGAAATAATTCTGGAAGGTGATGCTGGCGAGCGTCTGGTTCTCGCGCTCGACCACCACCTTTTCCTTGGCCTCGAGCGCCTGGTGCAGGCCATCGGAATAGCGCCGGCCCTCCATCATGCGCCCGGTGAACTCGTCGATGATCACGACCTTGCCGTCGCGCACGATGTAGTCGACATCGCGCGTATAGAGCACGCGCGCGCGCAGGCTCTGCTGGACGTGGTGGACCAGCGAGATGTTGAAAATGTCGTAAAGGTTGCCCTCGACCAGCAGCCCGGCGTCGCGCAGCCGCTGCTCGACCGTCTCCGAGCCGATATCCGTCATCACGACGGTGCGCGCCTTCTCGTCCTTCTCGTAATAGCGGTGCGCGCCGTCCTCGGAGACACCGCCTGCGATAAAGTCGCGGACGACCTCGTCCACCTTGGCATAGAGCTCCGTCGGCTCGTCGGAGGGGCCGGAGATGATCAGCGGCGTGCGCGCCTCGTCGATCAGGATCGAGTCCACCTCGTCCACGATGGCGTAGTGGAACGGCCGCTGCACCATGTCCTCGAGCCGGTATTTCATATTGTCACGAAGATAATCGAAACCGAACTCGTTATTCGTGCCGTAGGTGATGTCGGCGGCGTAGGCGGCGCGGCGCTCGGCGTCGTCGAGCCCGTGCACGATCACGCCGGTGGTCAGCCCCAGGAAGTGATAGAGCTGCCCCATCCACTCGGAATCACGCCGGGCCAGGTAGTCGTTCACGGTGACGACGTGCACGCCCTTGCCCGTCAGCGCGTTGAGATAGACCGCGAGTGTCGCAACCAGGGTTTTGCCCTCGCCGGTCTTCATCTCGGCAATCCGCCCGCTATGGAGCACCATGCCGCCGATCATCTGCACGTCGAAATGCCGCAGGCCGAGGGCGCGCTTCGCACCTTCCCGCACGACCGCGAAGGCTTCCACCAGCAGGTCATCCAGGCTCGCACCAGCCGCCAGCCGGGCGCGGAACTCGGCGGTTTTTTGGCGCAGGGCCGCATCGTCCAGGGCTGCCAAATCGGGCTCGCATGCGGCGATCGCGGCGACCTGGCGCCTGAAGTGCTTGAGGGCGCGATCGTTGCTGGTTCCAAAAACGGCGCGGGCGAGGCTTGCGAACATAATCTGTCTTTCCGGGGCGGCGGGAGCAGCGCATGGCCTGCCGCCGCGTCTCTCATATAGGGCGAGTTTTGCGATCACATAAGCGCCGTCCGGCAGCGGGTCAAACCCTTGCCCCGGCATGACAGTTGGCCCATAGGATGCCGAAATTTTTAGAAGGATTCCGCGTTTATGCGTCTCACCGCCTCCCTCGTCCTGGCGGCCACTCTGCTTGGCCCCGTTGCCCTGGCCCAGACCAGTGCCGCTCCCTCCGCCGCCACGACGCAGCCTGACCCGGTGGTCGCGTCCGTCAACAACATCAAAATCCACCTGAGCGATATCCAGGCCGCGGCCCAGGATGCGCCCCAGCAGCTGCAGCAGCTGCCGCCCGACCAGCTGTTCCCCCTGCTCGTGCAGCAGCAGATCGACCGCAAGGCGCTGCTGATCGCGGCCCATCATGAGGGCCTGCAAAAGAACCCGGCCGTCGCCAAGGCCATGGAGCAGGCGGCCGACGTCAAACTCGAGAACGCCTACGTGCAGCAGCACATCGCCCCCGCCATCACGGATGCCGCGGTGCAGGCCGAGTATAATAAGGACTACGCGGGCAAGCCCGGCCCGGCGCAGGTCGACGCCCGCCACATCCTGGTCAAGACCCAGGCCGAGGCCGAGAGCATCATCGACCAGCTGAACCACGGCGCCAGCTTCACGGCGCTCGCGCAGAAATACAGCACCGATACGGGGTCGACGAAGAATGGCGGCGAACTCGGCTGGTTCACCCAGGATGAGATGGTCCCCGCCTTCGCCTCCGCCGCGTTCGCGCTGAAACCCGGCCAGTACACCAAGACACCGGTGCAGACGCAGTTCGGCTGGCACGTGATTTTCTGCGAAGGCAAGCGTAACGGGCCGACCCCGACGCTCTCGGACGTGCAGGAGCAGATCCGCCAGACACTGGCGGACAACGCGATCAAGGCGACGCTGAAGGACGCCCGCTCCGGCGTTAAAGTGGAGGTCTACAACGCTGACGGCACGCCCGGCCCGCAGACCCCGCCGAACAACTAAGGATGGCCGGCAAACTCCCCGTCTCGCCGCTGGCGCTGCCGCTGCCGGCGCTGCCCCCGGTGGCAGGCGTGCGGCTCGCCGCCGGCGAAGCGGGGATCCGCTACCAGGGCCGCACGGATGTGCTGCTCGCTGAATTCTGCCCCGGCACGACCGTGGCCGGGGTGTTCACCAAAAACCTCTGCCCCGGCGCACCGGTGACCTATTGCCGGGATATCCTCGGCCAAGGCACCGCAAGCGGGCTGGTCGTGAATGCCGGCAATGCCAATGTCTTCAACGGTATTGCCGGTCTGCGCGCCGTCGAGGCCACGGCCAACGCCGCCGCCCATACGCTGGGCGTCTCCGCGGACCAGATTTTTCTCGCCTCCACCGGCGTGATCGGCGAGCCGCTGCCGGCGCATAAAATCGTCGCGGTGCTCGACCAGTTGCACGCCAACCTCTCCGAAGATGGCCTCGCGGCCGCCGCCCGCGCCATCATGACGACCGACACCTTCCCGAAGGCCGCGACGCGCCTGGCCGAACTCGGCGGCAAAACCGTGCGCATCACCGGGATCGCCAAGGGCAGCGGGATGATCGCGCCCGACATGGCGACGATGCTCGCCTTCCTGTTCACCGACGCCGCCATCCCCGCTCCGGCGTTGCAGGCGATGCTGGCGCAAGGCGTTGACCAGACTTTCAATTGCATCACCATCGACAGCGATACATCGACCTCAGACACCGTGCTGCTGTTCGCCACCGGGCGCGCCGGCAACGGGCCGACCGACGACCCAGCCGCGCTTGCGGATTTTCGCCGGGCGTTGGGCGAGGTGCTGCACGAGCTCGCCATGATGGTCGTGCGCGACGGCGAAGGCGCGCAGAAATTCGTGCAGATCACCGTAGATGGTGCTGTCACCGACGCCTCGGCTCGGCGCATCGGCCTCGCCATCGCAAACTCGCCGCTGGTGAAAACCGCCATCGCCGGCGAGGACGCGAACTGGGGCCGCATCGTGATGGCGATCGGCAAAGCCGGCGAACCGGCCGACCGCGACAGGCTCGCCATCGCCGTCGGCGGCACCTGGATGGCGCAGGCCGGCGGCGTGGTGCCGGGCTATGACGAGGCGCCAGTGGTGGCGCACATGAAGGGCCGCGAGATCAAGATCGAGGTCCAAATGGGGCTAGGGCAAGGCCGGGCGACGGTTTGGACCTGCGATCTGACGCATGGGTATATTGATATTAACGGCAGCTATAGAAGTTAAGGAAAGTGAAGGAAGCGCTTCTTTTGTGAACAAAAGAAGCAAAAACTTTGCTCCTGAGTGTCGGAACGGCGCCAGATCCCATGGCCCAGAATATCAAAGTTTTTTTGCTACTTTTTGTTCACAAAAAGTAGTGCTTCCTCGCCCTAATCATTAACCGACAGCACCATAATCGGATCCGCGATCTTCTCCGGCGCAATTTCCTGCTCCAGCGGCAACACAGCCGTGCCGATCGCGAAAAATTCGATCACATGCGTCTGCCAGCCATGGCTGCCTTCGTGGATGTCCACCCCCACCACGCCCTCGGCCTTCGCGGCCGCCGCCTCCACCTGCATGCGCTCGACCGCGATTTCGCGCGCCTCGTACATCGCGGCGGTAAAGTTCTCGAGCTCGACATTGCGCCCGACAGTGCCGAAGCCGGAGAGCACGCCGCGATGCGCGACGTGATACACGCAGCTGCCCATGACCATCTCGACAGGCCGGTAGCCGGCATGCAGCAGCGACCAGAAATCCTGACCCGAGAGGTCCGAGGTGAACGGCCCGCCGTCATGCGCGCGGAACCCCTTATGGCCCTCCCCATGCACGACGCCGGTGCCGATGGCGATGAATTCGAGCAGATGCTCGTCCCATTCCAGCCGCTTGATCGTGAGCTTCACGCCGACGATGCCGTCCGCCCCCATGGCGGTGGCTTCGGCGCGCATCCGGGTCATCGCGAGTTCGCGGGCGTGGTACATGGCTTTGGAGAGCACATCCATCTCCTGGTTTTTTGACCAGGAGCCGTACTGGATGCCGACGTGATAGACGCAGGTGCCGACGCACAGGCCGATCGGCTCGAACCCGGCCTTGCGCACCAGCAGGAATTCGTTGACCGAAAAGTCCGACGTGAACACGCCCGAGGAGTGCACCGACGAGCGCAGGCCTTTCAAGCGTTCCTGGGCGTGAACCGGGAGGTTGAGTGTCATCAGATGGCTCCGTCTTGCTCGTTGGTGGCGTAGGACTGATGGTGCCGGGTGGTGCCGGTCAGCGGTGTTTTGCCGGCATGCATGTCCACGACCATTTTGATCTCGTGCGGCAGGGGCGTGCCGCGCCTGGCGTCGACCGTGGTCGCTATCACGATATGCCGCGCCAGGTATTCCTTGAGTTTGACGTCGTTCACGTCGCGCTCGCGCGCGAACATCTGCGAGAAGTTGATATGCGCCAGCACGCCGTTGCCGCGCTTCATCGCCGATTGCCGCAACTGGGCGTGGGCGCGCTGGCGCACGGTCTCCCAGAGGTTGGATAGCTCCCAGGATTCGTTGTTGTACCAGGACATCCCCTCGGCGGTGCCGCGCCAGTCGGTCAGCCACTCGTAATGCGCGCCGATCGCGATCCCGGTCGGCACTACGTCGGCTTCCAGCAGCTTGACGAATTCGAGGGCGGGGACGGTCGCGATGATCGGGTCGCTGGAGGCGGGCAGGCCCTCGACGCGGACGGCGGTGCCGACCAGCGAGAAGTCCATGCTCTCCTCGACCTGCACAGGGATGGTCCGCATTTTCACGTCGAGCACCGCGTTGGCGCCGCAGGCGCGGGCTTCCTGGGCGAGCCGCTGCAAAGCGGTTTCCCAGCCCTGGGCATGGCCCTCGGTCCAGGACCAGCCGTAATGCAGCCAGGAGGTGGCGGAGACCGCGGCGATCGGTTTCAGACCGTGCGAGCGGGCGATCATCAGCTCGGCGGGCGAGAGGGTCGCCATCCACGGCAACCGGCCGGCGGCCGCACCCTGGAGACGTTCCATAGTGCTGGTCGGCACCCGGCCGCCGCGCAGGCTCATCATAATATCGGCCTGCCGGCGCTGCTCGGCCGCCGCCGCCTCGGGGTCCTTCGCCGGCCCCTTGAACATGTCGAACAGGCCCATCAGCTGGCCATGAAATTCTGTAACGAGGCGCTCAGCGACTGCGCGTGGGCGGAGGCCTTCTGGGTCTCCGCGGTCAGCCGGTTGAACCACTCCGCCGGGTCCATCGTTTTCGTGCTGAGCGTGATGCCGCGCACGACCATGCCGACACTCGCCTGTAAGCGGCTGCCGGCGAGCTCCAGCTTGTAGCGGTTCTCGCCGAGCTCCACGGTAACGCCGGTCACCTTGCCGGATTTGGCGAACAATCCGCGGCTCTCATGCACCGTCACGAGGTCCGGCAGCGCCTCCTTCAGGCGCAGCGCCAAAGCGCGCAGGTTGCTTTCGGCATCGCTCGAGAACCGCCGCAACCAGGCGGCCTGCATATCGAAATCGAGGTTGCTCATGGCTGGATCGCCCGCGCGTTGACCCCCTGCATGCCGCGCACGAGCTTATCGCGCACTTCCGCGAGTTTGGCTTCGCGCGCCGCGTCCCCGGCCGCCACCTCGCGCTCGATATCGATGACCTCGTGCATGGTCGCGATCGCCTCATCGGCGACCTGCGCCAGCACGTCGATATTGCGCTGATCCCCGCCGAGCGAGCGCGCCGCCGAGGTCGCGGCCTCGTGCGCCCCCTTGGAGGCCAGCAGGGTGATCTGCCGGGCGGCTTCGTCGAGCTTGGCGGAGGCTTCGGCCGCGTTGCGGATTTCCACCTGCACGACGGCCTGCGAGGCGACCGCCATGAGGCGCGGGATCACCACCAGCATGCCGTTGGAAATTTTCATCATGCGCGTTTCGGCGGCCGAGCGGTTCTGGGCGATGATCGGGATCAGCATCGCCGAGCCGACCAGGGCTTCGCGCATATCCGCGACCTTGCCGCGGAAATTCGCAATCGCGCCGCGGAACGCCAAGACCTCGGCGGCATCCGCGGGGTCACCGGTCGCAACCGCGTGCAGCCGCTTGGCCTCAAGCTCGTCCTCCGCACGGTCGAGCGCGATCTGCCCCGCCGCGATCTCGATTTTCAGATTATGCAAAGACTGGCGAATGGCGACCGCCTGCTGGTCCAGCAGGTCGATGGTCACCGCGAGATCGGCCTTGGTTTTGCGCGCTTTGGCCTGCTCCTCGTCCATGAGGGTGAGGAACTGCTTGCGGTTCTCGGCAAAGCCCTTGAACGCGCTATGGGCATCGGCCGCAACACCGAGGACGCGGCCGATGATGCCCTTGCGGGCGCCTGGCTGGCCGCCGGATGATTCCCTCTGGAGATCCTCGATCCGCAGGATTTTCACACCATCGATGACCGCGGCCGCGATCCGCCCGACCTCGCCCGCATCCCCGAGGCGCACCCCGGTGAGCAGCTGACGGGAGGCGCCGGCGATGCCGGCCAGCACGCCGTCGCCATGCGCGAGCAGCGTGTTGGTGTGGGAAAAGTCGATTTTTGCGGCGGAGGCCTCGGCGGCGGCGCGATCCTCGGGGGAGAGATTGGCAACCTCGACCAGCCGGGCCGGGCGCGGCTGCGGCGCCAGGCGCTCGTCGGCGACAGGCGGCGCGGCAGCTGTGGCGGGGCTCAACGCCTGCACCGGCTGCGGCGTCGGTTCAAGATTGTCGAAGACGGAGAGGTCAAGCGGCGCGGAGGGAGTTGGTTCTGGCATCAGGCACCCCGGTTTTGCTCCGAGCCTAGCCGATGATCTCCAAGCCGGCAATTTCAGCCGGGCGCGCTACTGCAGGAACCCCCAGCGTTCCGTCGCGGGCTCGGCCTCGGCCCATTTCCACACGCCGTCACTGCGCGCGCAGGCCGTGGTGATGTAGATACCGCGCCCGGAATCCGGCTTGTTACCCGTGATCACCGTGAAGGCCACCCGCTTGCAGGTGACCAGCGGCGTGCGCAGCACCTGCAGCACCGTCACGTCGCCATGCTCGTGCAACAAAAACGGCACCCTGTAGCTGATCTGCCAGGACGCCGACTGTCCCGTCCGCAGCCGTGCGACTTTGGCCGCGATGTTGTCCTGCTCGCCATTGTGCTGAACGCGCGCGAGGTCGTTCTCCAGCGCCTCGATCCCGGCCTCGGCGCCCACGCCCGCGGCATAGGCGATCAACGGATTCGCGGTGATGCCGGCAACCCCCAGGCTCACGGCCGCGCCGCCGACCGGCCCCGCACTCTGCTGGGCCGTGTTGCCGCAACCGGCGAGGCCGCTCAGCAGCGCCAGACCCAGGCCAAGCCTGGCGAGGCGGCTCACTGCAAGCCGTCCCAGCGCGCCGTCGCCGGCTCAGCCGTCGCCCATTTCCAGGTCCTGTCGTCGCGGCAGACGAAGGCGGAGTAAAAGGTCTGCAACGGCCGGTGATGCGACACCGTATCGACCGAAAAGATGATCTCCTTGCAGTCGAACGCCGGGCCGCCGCCGGCCGGCAAAGCGGGTGCGAATTCCTGCACCACCGTCAGCTCGCCATGCTCGTCCTGCGCAATCGGTATCTGGTGCACGATCGACCACTGGCCGACACCGCCGACCGGCACGTCGGCCGAGGCCAGCGCGATGGCGTTCTGCTCAGCCCCCTGGACGCGCTTCTCGAGATATTGCACCCCGGCCGTTGCCGCCGCCTGCGCGCCGAGGCCGATGCCCGCCGTGATGGCGCCGTTCTTGGTGATGGCATTGGAGATCGCCGCACCGCCGACGCCGGCACCAGCACCCGCACTCTGGGTGAGCAGCGAACTGCAGCTCGCGAGGCCGCAAATGGCAAAAAGCGGGAGGACGCGCCGAAGGCGGGTTAAATCCATCCGTGTCATGCGCGCTCCCTTATGTTTTCACGGGTGATTTGGGGGAAAGCGGCGGGGCATTGGATGGGCGGTGACGTGAAAAGTCGGAAAGGAAGGGGTTCTTTTTTGAAAAAAGGAACCAGAAAACGTTTGTCCTTGAGTGCCGGAAGGCCGCCCGGCCCCATGACCCGACGTACCAAAGTTTTTTTGCTACTTTTTGTTCACAAAAAGTAGTTCTTACTCCCCATGCTTGAATCCTACCTTGCCTCGGACGCCGCCCTCACCGACCTCGCCATCAGCAACTACTGGCCCAAATGGCACTCCCCCTGGTGGCACATGCTGTTACTGCACGAGATGGGGGAGACCGACCGCATCCCCGCGCGCATCATCGAGCCGTTCGTCAGATCGGTGAATGAATTCCCGCTCAAAATCTTTCCCATCCACGCGCATGAGGTGCCGGCGGACGCGGACCCGTACCGGGACTGGCCGTGCCACTGCCAGCTCGGCAACATGTATCAGGTGCTCGCCGCCTGGGGCGTGGACGTCGATGCGGAAATACCGTGGATCAGGCCGTGGTTTCTCAAATACCAGATGGCGGATGGCGGGTTGAACTGCGATTCGGACGCGTATCTCGCCGAGGGCGAGTGCCCGAGCTCGATGGTCGGCACGATCGCGGCATTCGAGGCGATCCTGTTCCATACGAACCGCCCGTGGACCGTGGCGGAAACGGCATTTTTGGAGCGTTGTGCGAATTTTTTGATCGGCCGCCAGCTAATGCACGGGTCCGACACCAAGCATAACGCCGCCGAGCGGGACAGCGCGCCGGACTGGCTCAAACTCTGTTTCCCGCGATTTTACCTCTACGATGTGCTGCGCGGGCTGCACGCGTTGCTGGCCTGGTCCGAGCGGACGGGCAACGCCCTGCCGCGGGCGGCGATCTCGCCCGTGCTCGCACATCTCGAACGCCAGCACCCCGACGGCGTCGTGCGCATCGAGCGGCAGGTGTTTGACGGCGTTGGCACCATCACGCAGCGGCCGGACGGCAGCTGGGACCATGCGCGGGCGCCGGCGACGCAGTTTCCGTTGTTGCAGGCTGTTAGTAAAATAGGCGAGGTGTCGCCGTTTTTGTCGGCGCAGTGGGGCAGGTGTAAAGCAAGCAAAGCGCTTCTTTGTTGAAGAAAGCGCTCCGCGGGCGCCGCCGGCACCCGTGCCCCAAATCGCAGAAGTTTTTTTGCTACCTTTTGTTTACAAAAAGCAGCGCTTACGCGCCTTTAAACTAACGCCTTGATCTCATCAGCCGGCGGACGCGCGCCGATGCGGCTGATTGCCAGCGCCGCCGCCTTCGCCCCCAACGTACCGGCGGCGTGCAGGCTCTCACCCTTGGTGAGCGCCGTTAGGAACCCGGCGGCATAGGCATCGCCGGCGCCGGTCGTATCCACCACCTGCACCGGCACCGCCGCCACTTCCACGCGCTTGCCGTCCTGCAGGATCACGCTGCCAGCCTCGCTGCGCGTCAGCACCGCGAGCCTGATGTCGCGCGCGGCATCGGCCGCCGCCTCGGCGAAATCGTTACGCTGGTACAGGCTGCAGATCTCGACCTCGTTGGCGAACAGAATGTCCACGCCCTCGGCGATCAACCGGCGGAAACCGTCACGATGCCGGTCCACGCAGAACGCATCGGACAGTGAGAGTGCGGTTTTCTGTCCGGCCGCGCGGGCCATGCGCGCCGCCTCCGCAAACGCGGATTGCGCCGCCGGCGGGTCGAACAGGTAGCCTTCCAGATACGTGACGGCGGACGCCGCGATCACCGTCTCGTCCAGATCATCCAGCGAGAATTCGCCGCCGGCGCCGAGATACGTGTTCATCGTCCGCTGGCCGTCCGGCGTCACGAGGATAAGGCAGCGCGCCGTGGGGATCGGCGCGGTCAAGGGCGCTGTCGGAAAATGCACGCCGTGCGCTGCAATCTCGCGGGCGAACACGCCGCCCATCTCGTCGGCGGCGACCTTCCCGAGAAACGCGACCCGCGCGCCCAGCGCCGCCGCAACGGCGCAGGTATTGGCGACCGAACCGCCCGAGGCGGTGACCCCGCCCGTCATCGCCGCGGTCAGGCGTGTTGCGCGATCCGCGTCGATCAGCGTCATCCCGCCTTTGGGCATGTCGTGCCGGCTTAGAAACGCATCGTCCGTCGGCAACAACAGATCGACGATGGCGTTGCCGATGCCGGTGATATCAAAGCGCGTGACAGCCATGCTGGGATCCTCCACATACTCTTATTGGCCGTAGCACCCAGCTCCACCTGGCCGCAAATGATCGACAGAAAAAGCCATGCAAGGTTGTCCCGGCGCGTAAGCCCGTGCTAGCTGCGCATGATTGTATCATACCGAGGGAGGTCGCGTGTTTAACAAACGCAAGCCCGATGAGCCGCAGAAACCCAACACCGTCGATCCCGCGCTTGCGCCGATCGCGGAATATCTGACCCCGGCGGCCGACGCGGAATCCCCGCCCGCACCGCTCCCGGCGCCCGTCCCCGCGCCATTTCCAGCAAGCTTCAAGGAGACCCCCATGGCCCGCTCACCCTTTGCGCCGCCTTTGCCGGCCAGCCCCACCAACAACACCTTGCGCCCCTCGATGAGCGGCAGCGCCTCGCCCGTGTCGTCGCGCGAAGAAGGCGCGCGCCGCACGCTGGTCGTCGGCCGTGGCATCAGCGTGCAGGGCACCGTGCAGGACGCTGAACGCCTGGTCGTCGAAGGCACCGTCGAGGCCACGATGATCAATGGCCTGACCGAACTCTCGATTGCCCATGGCGGCATTTTCAAAGGCGAGGTCGAGGTCGACGAGGCCGAGGTCGCCGGCACGATCGACGGCACGCTCGTCGCCCGCCAGTCGCTTATCGTGCGCGCCTCAGGCCGCGTGCTCGGCACCGCCCGCTGCCGCCGCCTGCAGGTCGAGGATGGCGGCCAGATCACCGGGCGGATTGAAATGCTCGGCGATACGCACGCGATGCCACACGATTAAAAAAGCAAATACTGCTTCTCGTGCACAAAAGACGATAAAAACGCTATTCTTGCAGGTCATGGGCGCTGGCAGCATCAACGCCCATGACCCAGAGATGCAAAGCTTTTTGCTTCTTTGTTCACAAAAGAAGCGCTTACTTGCCTCTCCTCTTGCCTTCCTGCGCCATCACCACCGGTGCTGCCATCACCAAAGCCGCCACGTTCCACGTCACGAAATCCAAATTAGCGCCCCCTTCGATGACGGCGTCCACCACCGCCAATAGCGCCAGCGCGTTGCCCGCCAGGATCTCCTCCCAGCCCATCGCGCGCGGCCGGTCCTTGGTCCAGAAGCGCAGCACCGAAGCGATGACGGGGATGATGAACACGGCCATCGGCGCATCGCGGTAGCGCCCGTCGAACACCAGCATCGCCTCGAAAATTGCCGCACTGGCGAGGAAAATAAACCACAGCGCGTCGTAGCGCAGCAGCAGGCGGCCGCGCCGCAGCGCGCGCAGCGTCTGCGCGCCCGTGGTGACCGGCGGCAACGCGCCGCCTGTTAACACGAGGTCCGCGCGGCGGATCACCAGTACGGCGAACACCGCCTGCAGCCCGAGGTTTACGACGGCGTCCAGCACCAGCCAGTGGTCGTAGAGCATCGGCAGCGTGCCCATGCAGGCGATCGCATAGCCGTTGCCGAGCGCAAAGGACGGCACGGCGAGCCGGGGGTTGCGGAACCCGACCGCGCCGAACAGCGCGCAGCCGGCGAGCGCGCCGAGGGCCGCGTACCAGCGCCAGTCCGGATGCTCAGTCACCGGCCCGTTCAGCGGGAATTTTTGCACGCGGTCCGCGTTCCAGATGCCCCAGTTGGCACCGGCGACACCCTCGTCCTCGTACTTCCAGTCCTGGTCGAACGCCTCGATCAGGTTATAGTCGACCTTTTCACGCGCCGCCAAAGTCACGAAATCGCGCAGAAACACCGCCTCGTTCACCCGGCTCGGCGCCGCATCGGCGCGCCACCGTCCGCGGCTCGGCCAGCCGGTCTCGCCGATCGAGATCGTCTTGCCGGGAAACAGCGTTTTGAAGTGGTCGGTCGTGCTGCCGATTTCCGCGATCGCGGCATCCACGCCGAGCGGCGTGTTCTCCCAATAGGGAAGAAAATGGATCATCACGACGTCGACATGCGGCGCGACCTGCGGGAATTGCGCCCAGAAATCCGTCACATCCGCATACGCAACCGGCTGCTTCACCCGGGCGCGGACATAGTCGATGTCCGCGATCAGGTCATCGACCGACAGATCGCGCCGCAGCAGCACCTCGTTGCCGACGATGACCCGCGTGATCGTGCCGGGATGCGCGTTCGCCTCGGCGATGCCGGCCGCCATCTCCTTGGCGTTATCGGCGGGGTTCGAGCTCAACCAGATGCCCTGCCACACGGTCAGCCCGGCCTTTTGGGCCAGTGCGGGAATGTCGGTGCCGGCCTTGATCGCCGCCATCGTGGCGGGCAGCGTGCCCTCGATCGCGGAATACGTCCGGATGCCGTTCGCCTGGGTCGCCACCAGCCTGAGATCGCTCGCAATCCCCGCCGCTGCCGGGAATTCACGGTCCTGCGGGGTCTCCCCGGCGCGGTACGGCGCGTAGGACAGCGAATTGAATTTGCCGGCCGGCATGGTCACATCACCGGCCTGTGGCTGGTTCGGTCCCGCCCACAAAAAATACGTCAACACGCTCAGCAGCAGGCAGCCGATCAAACCTTTTTTCATGAGCGCGGCTTACAAGCAGCGCCACAGCAGGGGAAGAGACATGACCGATGATGACATCCGCGACACGCTGGCCACCACCCGCCGCATCGCCGTGGTCGGCGCCTCGCCCAGGCCCGAGCGGCCCTCGTACCGCGTCATGGCGTTCCTGCTCGCCCAGGGTTTCGAGGTGACGCCCGTGAACCCGGGGATCGCCGGCCAGACCATCCACGGCCAGAAGGTCGTCGCGACCCTGGCGGAAGCAGCACCGCTCGACATGGTGGACCTGTTCCGCAACAGCGCCGAGGTGACGGCGCCGGTCGAGGAGGCCATACGCCTGGGGGCCAGAACCATATGGATGCAGCTGGGGGTGGTGAACGAGGCGGCGGCGGAAACGGCGAGGGCCGCGGGGCTGCGGGTGATCATGGATCGATGCCCGGCGATTGAGGTGCCGAGGCTCAGTAAGGTGAAGTGAAGTCTAGCGCTTCTTGTCTGCAAAAAAGCAGCGAAAACGTCTGGAACTCTGGGTCATTGGCGTCGGCGTCGGCGTCGGCGTCGGCGTCGCAAAAGCCCATGGCCGATGGTTATAAAGTTTTTTTGCTACTTTTTGTTCACAAAAAGTAGTGCTTCCCTCTGCGCTTCAAACAATCTCCCCGTCCCCTGCCTCGCCAACCCCAACATGGCCGCAAACGCCGCCTCATCGAACGGCGCCTGCTCCGCCGTCGCCTGAATTTCGATGATCCCCCCGCTATCCGTCAGCACGAAGTTCGCGTCGGCGTCCGCCGCGGAATCCTCGGCATAGTCCAGGTCCAGCACCGGCGCGCCCTGGAACACGCCGCAGGAGACCGCCGCCACCTGCGCCACCAGCGGGCTCACCTTGATCACGTTTTTTGCCTGCAGCCGCTGGAACGCGAGCGCCAGAGCCACGTACGCGCCGGAGATCGAGGCGCAGCGCGTGCCGCCATCGGCGTTCAGCACGTCACAATCCAGCGTCACGGTCATCTCGCCCATCGCCTTGCGGTCCACGACGGCGCGCAGGCTGCGGCCGATCAACCGCTGGATTTCCTGCGTGCGCCCGCTTTGCTTGCCGCGCGCCGCCTCCCGGTCGCCGCGCGTATGCGTCGCCCGCGGCAGCATCCCGTACTCCGCCGTCACCCAGCCTTCCCCCTGGCCGCGCATGAAGCCGGGGACCTTGCCCTCGACGCTCGCGGTGCACAGCACCTCGGTGCCGCCGATACGGATCAGCGCCGAGCCCTCGGCGTGGTGGGCCACGCCGGTTTCGATGCGCACCGCCCGCAACTCGTTCACCTCTCGTCCCGATGGGCGCATTGCCGTCTCCTGTCCATGGCTTGTGCGGCGTGCTATTACGCGAGGCTGTGCCCATGGACCATAGGACCAAACTGAACCCCAAGCAGCCGCCGCGTCTGCCGCCCGGGCTGGACGTTCGCTCCGCCGCCGTCCTGCGCGAAATCGTCGAGCAGTATGTCGAGACCGGGGAGCCGGTCGGCTCGCGCACGCTCTCGCGCCTGCTGCCGCTCAACCTTTCGCCCGCCACCATCCGCAACGTGATGGCGGACCTCACCGAGGCGGGGCTGCTGTTTTCGCCGCACACCTCGGCGGGGCGCCTGCCGACCAATCGCGGCCTGCGGCTGTTCGTCGATGGCCTGCTGCAGTTCGGCGAGCTTTCGGAGGAGGAGCGCGCGACCATCAACCTCGCCCTCGCCCATACCGGCCGGAGCCTGCAGGACACGCTGGCGCAGGCCTCCACCATGCTCTCCGGCCTGTCGGCTGCCGCCGGCCTGGTGCTGGCGCCGAAAGCCGACGGCCCCGTGAAGCACATCGAATTCGTGCCGCTCTCGCCTGGCCGCGCGCTGGTCGTGCTGGTCTCGGCGGACGGCCAGGTCGAGAACCGCATCATCGACACGCCGGTGGGCCTGCCGCCGTCCGCCTTGCAGGAGGCGAGCAACTATCTGAACGCCCAGCTCTCCGGCCTGTCGCTCACCGAATTGCGCGGGCGGGTCGCGGCCGACCTCGCGGCGGACCGTTCGGCGCTGGACGCGCTGACCAGTGCGGTCATCGAGGCGGGGTTGGCGACCTGGGGCAGCGAGGGCCGCGCCGGTTCGCTGATTCTACGCGGCCAGGGGCGGCTGCTCGCCGATGTCGACCAGCTGGAAAAACTGCACGCGATCCAGGCCCTGTTCGAGCGGCTGGAAACCGAGGAGACCATGCTCCGCCTGCTCGACCTCGCGGAGACCTCCGATGGCGTGCGGATATTCATCGGCGCCGAATCCGGGCTGTTTGGCGCTGCCGGCGTCTCGATGGTGGTGGCGCCGGCGCGCAATGCGCAGGACCGTATTGTGGGCGCCATCGGGGTGATCGGGCCCACACGGATCAATTACGGCAAAATCATTCCGGTGGTGGATTATACCGCGCGGGTGATCGGGCGGTTGCTGGGTTAGTCAGTAGGTCGAGGGGCCTCGCCCCCGCCTTCCGCTAGGGGCCCCGCCCTTGGAGCCCTTTAATCGGTGATGCGGGTTGTTGAGCTCAGCGCGGATTTCAGAATGTTCTCAAGATCCGTGCTGATATCGGCGGAATCCGTCGCCTGCAGCACATCGGAAGGAGCGGAGGCGCACGCTTGCAGAGCCTGCAGGTCAGGCGAGGGGGATATGTTTGGATTGACCGACTGATAGATGTTGCCGGTATTGTCACCCTCGACCCAGTTTTCGATGGTGCCGCCTTGGCTTTGTGCTAATGCCGGGAAGTCCTGGTTCGTATAATCCGTCGACGGGCTGGCATAGGGGGCATAGTAATAGGTTAAAACCGGTATCGGATCGTACGTTACGTACAGCACATATATCGTGAAGCCCAACGTTTGCTTCAAATAGTTGCAGACCGCCGGCAACGTTCCATTTTGGCCAACGACCTTATTTTGTTCGGCGGCAGCTTCAGCGGCAACACCTGTCATTTCGCCCATAAGGCGTCCTGAGCTGCAGGCAGGGCATGTCGACGGTGCCACGCTAGATGGTGTTGAATCCTCCATCCCGTCGGTGACGATGAACAGATCTTTTTGTGGGCTTGCCGGCGCCGCGCCGGATCCGGCCGCGGTCAACTTGTTCAAGGTAAGGCCGGATGTCTGCCCTGACGTATTCGGCGCGAAATTCACATTGGCGAACGTGCCATTCTGCAAATTACTCATCGCTAGGGGGAAATTGGTGAAATCAGTGCTTTCACCGGCGGCGGACAAGATCGGCACCGCCGTTTCGCCTGGCGTCTGCATCCAGTCATCGGCCTTCACCTCTGCTAAGGCCGTGGAGAGGTCTGCCGTCGCTTCTGTGGAAACATCACTGCTGGTTCCATAAACGATCGGGGCAACATTGTCGTTGAACTGGTATACCCCGACTGTAAACTGTCCCGAAACCTGTTCGGCGCTCTTCATATCATTGATGACGGTTTCGGTGGCGAGGAACACAGCGTCCAGCCGCAGCGTCACACCGCCATTCGCACTGGGCGTTTGATTTGGATTGAGCCGCCGCGCCATGCCGAAATAGTCCTGGGTATAGCCATCGGGCGCTGTCGCGGTGGTGGTATGACAAGCGAATGCGCATGGAGAGACGGCAGGGCCACCGTTATTATATACAACGCCCTTCGTGTTGTCGCATGTTCCATTCGCAATGTTACTTGACGTATCCAAGCCTGTGTAACTAGACGGCGGCTGGTACCGACCCGAACCTTCGTCGCCTTGGTAATAGCTGCTATAGGGAACGTAGCCTTCCCCCGTTCCATATTCATTGTTCGGTACACAAGCCGTCACCGCCGCAAGCGCCTGAATATCTGTCTCATTCGCACCGATCAGCATTGAGCCAGAGGTATCCAGCAGGAGCAGAATTTCGGCGTACGAATAGGCGGATGCCGCCGTTGACGAGCCGACAATGTTCCAGTTTTGCGTGCTATGGAACAACAGATCAAAGAACGGCGGATAGACGCCTGTATAGTTGACCGTCGCCGTAAATCCCGCGGAACTGCCTGTCGACGTGCTACTTGCTTGAACCTTCACGGTTGGCGGACTCGAAGTGGATGTGAAAGCGCGAGGCAGCGTCGCCAATTGCGAGTTGAACCAGGAGAGTCCTGCGGTCTGGCCGGCCGAAACGGCCTCACTGGTGGCGGTCGCCGTGCTCACACCTGCCGCCGCACTCTCGAGGACATAGGTCGCATTCGCTTCACGGATCGCGTAGGTGGCGGCGGCGTCTCCCGCGAGCTGATACTGCGCCTTCGCCTGGGAATAAAAAGACACATCGATCGACAGCGCCACCATCATCGTCAGCGGGATCAGGGACAAAGCGAACATCATTGCGATCGCACCGCGCCGATCGCGAAATAAGCCAGCCCGAGGCTTCATCATTGTGATCCCGCTCCGTTCAGCGTCAAGTTCAGGCAGTAGAGCTGGTAAATGCTGACGCTATTACTGCCGTAAATGTAACTAATATTCTGCCCATAATCGATGCTGGAGATGCTCAACGTCGTGAACTGCTGATAAAGCGATAATGCCGTTGTCGTACCGGTCACCGTGCTCTGCACGCTGCGAACCGGCCAATAGGCATTCACCCAGAAGTCAAGCGGCGTCTGCACGAAAAATCCGATCACCGGCTGGTACTGCAGATGCACGTCGACAACGATGATCGGGGAAGGGCCCGCCACCGGATTGGTCGTAGACGGCGGAATATCGGTGAGGTTGAGCGAGCGCAGATTGGTGAGGTCGCTCGAACTGCCGGCGTTTGGTAGCGTCTGGTTAAGCGAGCCGATCAACGCCCCGGACGCTGGGGGCGCGGGGGTCGTTGACAGCCCGGTGCAGGAGCGCAGCGGCGGATAGGCTTTGATAATGCCCGTCACACTCGATGAGCTCGACGAGCTCGCAGGAATTGCTGGCTCACCGGTGCCGGATCCGACGGGTGTGTAGTATTGCAAATAGGCAGAGTTAGTTGAGCTGGCTGCCGTGCCGGTGCCCGCCGAACCAGGCTGACCGGGCAGCGCAAACGTCCGGTTGCTATCTCCGCCGGCGTAAGTTTCACTCCACACAACCACAGGCGTGTAGCACGGCGTGTTAGTGGTCTGGCCGCTGGTCTGACCGCAGCTCGCACTTGTGCTGGTCTGCTCGAACACCACGGACGATATCGTGACAGCCTTTATGCCATCCTGAGAACCGGACCGCAGGGTCGGAATCCCACCCCAGATTTCGGAGGCCGCCTGCTGCACCTGGTTGAAGGTGAGCGCGGTTGCCCCGGTCGTCTGATTAACGGCGAGATCGCTGACAGACGCAGCAATGGAATGAGCGGTGTTATAAGTCTCTTCGTAGAAGATCATGCCGGTCGAAAGATCATAAACGCCGAACAGCAGGATCACGAGGATCGGCGCGACCAGGACGAATTCGAGTGCAGCCACAGAACGGCGGTCGGTCGCCAGAAAACGCTCACGGCGCCGTTTTACCCAAACCGCGGCGCCCGACTTATTTAACATGTAGGTGTGGCCGCCGTGGCGGTGAACGGTTCGGTAATGAACGCCGCCGTCGAGAACATCGTACGGACATAACTGCCGTTATACTGAATCCGGTTTAGCACCAGGCCGTTCAAGAAACTCGGCGCGACATAGACCGCGGACATTACGATGCACTGGCTCGCCCCAGCAATGTTGAACGCAGGATCCGATCCCGGCGTTTCACACTCGGTGGGGCCGACATCATTGCCACTGCCCTTTTGGCCGGCGCCGTTATAATAGTATCCAAGCTCTAGCGTGCCATTCTGAATCGGCGCGGAACCCGTCGTCGCATCGTAAAAGTCATCGCAAGTATTGTTGCCCTGGAGCGTTACTTGCTCGATCCGCACATACAGGTTGTTGCAGTTGAGCAAATTGCCGGCGTTCTTGCAAAAATATGTCGAGACAAATGTGGACTCGGATGACCCCAGGGTGCTGCCGACCTGCACCTGGCGCGCGGTCACCGCCAAGGCACTATCGAGCACCTCTTGGAGGTACAGATCGTACGCCACCTCAAAAACCACGAACAGCATCAGCAGGAAAATCGGTGCCACGATAGCAAATTCGAGCGCGAACGCGCTCCGTTTGCCTAACCCGTTCCGCAAACGCTCCCGCAGCGGCTGCCTCGTCTTCACGGCAAGTCTGTGGTACCTCACGTCGATCCCTGTTCCAGCCTTCCTGCAAACCGCCTGAGCAGCCAGCCTAAATATTCTTTAAGCTGAGCGCAACGAAATGCCTATGCCACCGGAGCGGCCGGATCGCAATTGCGCGTCACGTTGCCGTGACGCCACAATGGCGGAAAAGGCCGGGTTTCAAGAAAGCTTCATCCGCGAGGGAAAGCAGGACCGTCTTTTTTTCTGTAGAAAAAGACGCAAACAGACTTTTGGTTACTTTTCTTAAAAAAGTAACCGCTGACTTACCCGACCATCTCCGCCGGCGCCGTCCGCGCCCGCTTCGTGATCAGCTTGTTCAATGCATGAATATACGCCCGCGCCGCCGCCACGATGGTGTCGGTGTCCGACCCCTGGCCGTCGACCAGCTTGCCGTCCTCCTCCAGGCGCACCGTGCAGCGCGCCTGCGCGTCCGTCCCCTCCGTCACGGCCCCCACCGAGAATAGCCGCAGGGTCGCCTCATGAGGAAATATCTCGCGGATCGCGTTGAACGTCGCATCCACCGGTCCGTCGCCATGCGCCTCGGCGGTGCGCATCTCGCCATCCACCTCGAGCTCCAGCAGCGCCCGCGGCTTGGCTTTCGAGCCTGCCCACAACTCCAGGTCCACAAAGCGCAACCGCTGATGGTCGCGCATCACCTCGTCATCCACCAGGGCGACGATGTCGTCGTCGTAGACGGTCTTTTTGCGGTCCGCGAGGTCCTTGAAACGCTGAAACGCGACGTTCAGCGCGTTATCGCCGAGGTCGCCATAACCCAGCGCCTTCAGCTTGTCGCGGAAGGCCGCGCGTCCGGAATGCTTGCCCATCACCAGCGAGGTTTTCTGCCAGCCCACGCTCTCGGGCGTCATGATCTCGTAGGTGGCGGCGTTTTTCAGCACGCCATCCTGGTGGATGCCGGATTCATGGGCGAAGGCGTTGCGCCCGACGATCGCCTTGTTCGGCTGCACGTCGAACCCGGTGATGGCGGCCAGCAGTTTGCTGGTGCGCAGGATTTTCGTCGTCTCTATATTGTGCTGGTAGGGTGCGACGTCCGGCCGGGTGCGGATCGCCATTGCCACTTCTTCCAGGGCGGCATTGCCGGCGCGCTCGCCGATGCCGTTGATGGTGCACTCGATCTGCCGCGCCCCGGCCCGCACTGCGGCCAGCGTATTGGCGACCGCGAGGCCGAGATCGTTATGGCAATGGGTCGACAGGATGACCTGGTCGGCGCCCGGCACGTTGTTCAAAATGTCGGCGAAAATCCGCGCCATGTCGTCGGGCACCGCGTAGCCGACCGTGTCGGGGATGTTGATCGTCGTCGCACCGGCCTTGATCGCGGCCTCCACGCAGCGGCGCAGAAATTCGGGCTCGGTGCGGCTGCCATCCTCGGCCGACCACTCGACATCGTCGGTATACTGGCGCGCCAGCGTGACAGAGGCGCTGACGGCGGCCAGCACGGCGTCCGGCTCCATGCGCAATTTGTACTTCATGTGCAATGGACTGGTGGAAATAAACGTGTGGATGCGCCGGCGCTCCGCCCCCTTCACCGCCTCGGCGGCGCGCAGGATGTCGTCGCGGCCGGAGCGCGCGAGGCCCGCGATCACCGGGCCCTTCACGGTGTTGGCGATGCGCTGCACGGCCTCGAAATCGCCGATGCTCGCGATCGGAAAGCCCGCCTCCAGCACGTCGGCGCCGAGGTCTGCCAGGGCTTCGGCCATGCGCAGCTTCTCGTCGAGGTTCATGGAGAAGCCTGGCGACTGCTCGCCGTCACGCAAGGTGGTGTCAAAGAAGATAACGCGCTGCTCGTCGATCGCGCCAAAGTTCGGATGGTGGATGGTCATGTGGAAAATCCCGTCAAATGCCGTTTATGAACTCGAAGAAACCGAGGGGGCATTCCCCTGAACGATGCCGGCGCGGACGCGCAGGCCTACGCCCAGGGGCGGGTAAGTCGAAGGAGCAGCCCGGAAATGATGGTCGAGACGGCCATGAAACGGGCATAGGGGGTTTTGGGAGGGCAGGCAAGTAAGGGAAGGAAGCGCTTCTTTTGTGAACAAAAGAAGCAAAAACTTTGCTCCCGAGTGCCGGGGACGCCGCCAGATCCCATGCCCCGAAGTACAGAAGTTTTTTTGCTACTTTTTGTTCACAAAAAGTAGTCACTTACTTAGCCCTCACTACTGCCCATGGAGAAACCCAGTGGACAGCCAAGGAACCGCCGCCACCAGCACGAGGGCCGCCACCAGCGCCCCCATATATGGCCAGATGCGGGTCAGCGCCTGGTCGGAGGTCGTGCGCGCGATCAGGCAGCTCTGGTAGAACCCGACGCCGAAGGGCGGGGAGAACAGCCCGACGCCCATCGCGAGGATGGCGATGATGGCGTATTGCACCACGTTGATGTTGAGCTGCTGGGCGATGGGGAAGAGCAGCGGCCCGAACAGCACCATCGCCGGCAGCCCTTCGAGCACGCTGCCGAGTATGATGAACAGCACGATCGAGACGGCGAGGAACCCGGCCTTGCCGCCGGGCAGGCTGGTCATCAGGTCGGTCAGCGCCTGCGCAAACCCGGCTTGCGTGAGCGCCCAGGCCATGACCGAGGCGGTGCCGATGATCAGCAGAATCGCGCCCGAGAGGGCGGCGGTTTCGACCAGGATGGGAAAGACGCGCTTCCAGTCGAACTGCCGGTACACGAGCAGCCCGACCACCACGGTATACGCAACGCCGACGGTCGCGACCTCGGTGGCGGTGGTGACACCCGCGAGCACGGCGTAGCGGATCAGGAAGGGCAGGATCAGCGCCGGGATGGCGATCACGAAAAGCCGCCCGGTTTCGCGCAGCGGCGTGCCCGCACCCTGCGGCGCATCCCCGCGCGAGCGAATAAAGATCAACAATATCAACGCGAGGGCGGCGACACCCGCCGGCAGCAGGCCGCCGGTGAACAGGGCAGCCGTGGACACACCGGTGACGGCGCCGACGATGATCAGCACGAGGCTCGGCGGGATGGTCTCCGACATCGCGGCCGAGGCCGCGAGTTGCGCGACCAGTTCGCCCGGATGCGCGCCGCGCCGCTTCATCTCCGGCAGCAGCACGGGCGCAATCGCCGCCTGGTCGGCCGCCTTCGAGCCCGAAATGCCGGAGATCAGGTACATCGCGCCGATCAACGAGTAGGAGAGCCCGCCGCGCTTGTGCCCAACCAGCGCGTTCAGCACGTTGATCAGCGCGCGCGCGATGCCCGTCATTTCCAGCAACAGCCCGAGCACCACGAACATCGGCACCGCCAGCAGCTCGATCGAGGACATCCCCTGGTCCATCTGGCTGATCACGACGTTGAGCGGGATCGTCGTCGTGTAGAACATGTAGGCGGCTGTCGAGATGCCGAAGCTGAACGCGATCGGCACGCCGGCGATGATGCTGAGGCCCACCATGCCGACGAAGAACACCAGCAGGTCGCCATTGCCGATATTCTGGAACACCGGCTCCAGCAGCCAGAAGGCAACGCAGAGGAGACTGGCGAGCACGATACAGAGCAACAGCTCCAGCGGCTTCGCGTCCTCGAAGAACTGATGCACGGCGCAGATCAGCAGCATCGCGAAGGCGATGAGTTCGCCCGCGATCTCCCAGGAGCCGGGGATCTGCAGCGTCGGCGTGGTGATCGCCTGCTGCTGCTGCATGTAACCGAAGCCCGGCACGACGATGATGCCGACGAACACGAGGACCGCGAGGGCGGCGAACCGCCTGGCGAAGCTCTGCGCCATCGGCGAGAGTTTGCCGACGACATAGGTCATGCGCATGTGCTCGCCGCGGCGCAGCGCGATGACGGCGCCGAGGCTGACCAGCCAAAGGAACAGGATTTCGGCGAGTTCGTCGGTCCAGACCAGAGGGCTGTCCAGAACGTAGCGGAACAGCACGCCGGCGAGCAGGATGAGCACCTCGACGACGACGAGGATGGCCGCCAGCACCTCGGCGACAAATCCGGTCCAGTGGTCGAGCCAGCCGAGGGCGGCACTCGCCACGTTGGCGCGACGCGCCGGCGTTACCTGCAACGCCGGCGCGTCCACGCTATTAGGCAAGCGGGCCGGTATATTTTTCAAGCGCGGACCACAGCGCCGGGCCGAACTTGCCCTGCCACTGGTCGTAGAAACCCGCTTTCACGAGCTTGGCGCGGAACGGCGCCTGGTCGGGCGTGTTGAAAATCAGCCCTTCGCCGGCGAGCTTGGCCTGCAGCGAATTGTTGAGCGCGTCGCTGTCCGTGCGCTGGGTCAGCGCCTGCGTGTCGAACGCGTCGCCGACGATCTTCTGGTAGTCGGCCGGCAGGCTCGCCCAGAAATCGCCGTTCATCAGGAGCCAGTAGCCGACCCACATATGCTTGGTCAGCGCGCAGTATTTCTGCACCTCGTAGAATTTCTGCGTCTGGATGTTGGAGAGCGGGTTCTCCTGCCCATCGACGACACCGGTCTGCAGCGCGGTGTACAGCTCGGCGATGTTCAGCGTCACCGGGCCGGCGCCGAGGTCCTTGAACAGCGAGAGCGAAATCGGGCTGGGCGGAACACGGATCTTGAAGCCGTCGAAATCATCCGGGCCGTTGATGACCTTATTGCGCGTCGTCGTCTGGCGGAACCCTTCGTCCCAGATGCGCGTCATCGGGTGCAGGCCAACCTTCTCGATATCCGCGCGCACCAGCGCGCCGACTTCACCGTCCAGCGCGTTCCAGGCCGTCTGGCTGTCCTTGAATGCGAAGCCGACATTGTCGATCGCCGCGCTCGGCACCAGGGTGGCGAGGATGTTGTCGCCGAGCGCCATCATCTGGATCGCGCCGGAGCGGATTTCGGAGAGCATATGCGTATCGTTGCCGAGCTCGCTGCTCGGGAACACCTGCACGATGACATTGCCGTTCGTGGCGGCTTTGATCGCCTTGCCGGCGGCGATCGCGTGCAACGTGCTCGGATGGTCGGGTGCCAGGTCGATGCCGAATTTGATGACGTAGCGGCGGTCAGCCTTGGCCGGGCGGCTGATAATGGCGGCGGTGGTCAGCGCTGCGGCGCCGCCGAGAAATTTTTTACGAGTCATCATCGTCACGAACGCACACTCCCCATGGAGATCCAGAATTAGAGGATTCTTCTCTGGACCTATTTCGCGCGCAGTTTAGTCAGCGCGATCAATTAGAGCAACATGCCCGCCATGGACAAAATCCGCCTGGCCGAAGCGAGGTTCGCGAGGTCGACCATTTTCCCGTCCACTGCGACAGCACCACGCCCCTCGGCCGCCGCCGCCGCCATCGCCGCCACCACGCGGCCGGCAAACTCCACCTCCGCGGGTGCCGGGATGAACGCATCGCGCGTCGGCTCGATCTGCGACGGGTGGATGACCTGCTTGCCGTCGAACCCCATGGACGCCGCCTTCAAGGCCCAGGCCGCGGTCAGTATGACGTCGCGAAACGCCCCGCAGGGGCCGTCGATCGCGCGCAGGCCAAAGGCCCGGGCCGCCACCAGCAGGCGCATCATCGGGTAGGTCCACAGGTCGAGCGGGGTCGTCGCATAGCCCTCGCCGGACGTCGCGACATGGACATAGCCCGGCGGCGTTTCACCGATCTCGGCGCTGCGCGCCCCGATCGAGCCTGCAAAATCCCCCACGCCGAAATGCAGCGCCGCGAGCCGCCCCGCATGGCCCGCGATCGCCTCGACATTCACGAGCCCCAGCGCCGTCTCGATCAGCGCCTCGAAGGCGATCCGCCGGTACGGGTCGGCGCGGTCGGCCCAGCTGCCGGCAAGCGCCAGCTGCGACGGCGTCTCCACCTTCGGGATCAGCAGCGCATCCAACCGCGCCGAGCGGCTGAGTTCCGCCACCTCGTCCGCGGCGGAGGCGCTCCCGACCGCGTTGATACGCACGGCGACGCGCTTGCTCCCCCAGTCGAGCTCGGCCAGAGCGGCGACGGCACCGGCGAGCGCCGCCGGCTTTTCGGCCGCCGGCACGGCATCCTCGAGGTCGAGATACACCGCATCCGCCGCCGAGCGCGCCGCCCCCTCCACCATCCGCCGATGGTGCGCCGGCACGGCAAGGTAGGTGCGGGTCGGCCTTTGCGCGCTCACAGCACACGGCCTTCGACGGGATAAACCGGGTCCGTATAGCCATGTGAGGAAGCGTGCCCCGCCGGCACCAGCCCATCCACCAGCGCCTCATCCTCGGGCGTGAACCGGTAATTCAGCGCGCCCACGTAATCCTCCCACTGCGCCTCGGTCCGCGGCCCCGCGATGGGGGCTGTGATGCGCCGGTTGGCCATCACCCATGCAACCGCGAACTGCCCGGGCGTGATGCCGCGGGTGCGCGCGTGCGCTGCGAGCGTCTGCGCGATCTCCAGGCTTTCGGGGCGAAATTCCGTCTCCATCAGCCGCTTGTCCTGCCGCCCCGCCCGGCTCTCGGCCTCCGGTGCTGCGCCCGGCTTGTACTTGCCGGTGAGCACGCCGCGCGCCAGCGGGCTGTACGGCACGATCCCCAGGCCGAAATGCGCGCAGGCAGGGATCTGCTCGAGCTCCGCCTGGCGGTTCAGCGCGCTATAATAAGGCTGGCTCACCACCGGCCGGCCGGTCCCCAGATCATCGCACAGCCGGCACACCTCCGCGATCCGCCAGGCCTTGAAGTTGGACAGCCCGAAATGCCGGATCTTGCCGGCGCGTACGAGATCAGCCAGCGCGCCGACGGTCTCGCCGAGCGGCGTCCCGTGGTCCTCGCGGTGCAGATACAGGATGTCGATAACATCCGTGCCGAGCCGGCGCAGGCTATCCTCCACCGCCGCCATCACATGCAGGCGCGACAGCCCGCGCTCCTGCGGGCCCGGACCCGCCTGCTGCCCGAGCTTCGTCGCCAGCACCCACCAATGCCGCTCCGCCGCGATCAGCCGGCCGGTCACGTGCTCTGACTCGCCCTGGACATACACATTCGCCGTGTCGATGAAATTGATGCCGATCTCGCGCGCATGCGCCACGATGCGCCCCGCAACCGCCGCATCCGCCGGACCGCCGAACATCATCGTGCCAAGGCAGAGGGGCGAAACCCTGATGCCGCTTTGGCCTAGGTTTTTGTAGTTCATGGGAGTCTCCTGAGGTTGATCAAGCAAGCGCTTCTTTTTTGAAAAAAAGAAGCAAAAAACTTTTAATGGCAGGGACATGGGTGTCTACGCCGGCAACGTCGCTGCGCGAAGGTCTGCAAGGCTACTGTTTGTTCATTAAATTCGGGTCTTTACGGTCGTGCATTTTGCTCATCGCGTGACCTGATCATGCGCATGAAAAAAACCGTCACCATCGCAGCCGCCCTCGCGGGACTCGCCCTCGCGACCGTCATCATCGTCGGGCTTGGCGCCGGGCACGTCCTGAATGCGATAGCGAAAATCGGCTGGCTCGGCCTCGTCGATGTCATCGCCTGGCAACTCGCCGTGTTCGTCATCCTGGGTGTCGCCTGGTGGCTGGTATGCCCGGGGGCGGGTCTCCTCACCGTTATCTGGGGACGCCTCGTGCGCGAAGGCGGCGAGACATGCCTGCCCTTCTCTGAAATCGGCGGCCTGCTGTTCGGCGCCCGCGCCATCATGCTGCGCGGCGTCACCTTTCCACGCGCCGCCGCCTCCAGCCTTGTCGACGTCACGGCCGAAGGCATCGGCCTCGCCCCCTTCCTGCTGTTCGGCCTGCTGATGCTGCTCGCCCGCAAGCCCGGCTCATTCGTCATTCTGCCCATGTCGCTCGGCTGCGGCCTGCTGATCGCGGGCCTCGCCGTGGCGTATCTGTTGCGCGGAAAACTTCTGCACGTGATCCGCAACGGCACCGCCAAGGTCATGACGACATGGTCGAAGGACGCGCCCGGCCAGGCGGACGCGCTGGGTTCCGAACTCGACGACCTCTTCCACCGCACCCCCCGCCTCGCCGGCGGCGCGCTCGTGCACGTCATCTGCTGGTGCGGCGGCGGCGGCAATGTGTGGATCGCCTATCATCTGCTCGGCGCCAAACCGTCAATCCTCGATGCCCTGGCCATCGAAGCGATCCTCAGCGGCGTGCTCGCGGTCGGGTTTCTCATCCCCGGCGGGCTCGGCGTTCAGGAACTGACATATGTCGGCATCGGCCGCCTGTTCGGCATGCCGGCCCATTTGTCACTCGCCCTGTCCCTGATCCGGCGGGCCCGGGACATCCTGATCGGCGCGCCGGCGCTTATCGTGTGGCAGGGGCTTGAGGCACGGGACTTAAAAGGGAAGTAGAACCGCTATTTTTTGTGTACAAACAGGAGCAAAAAGCTTCGATAGCCTGGGCCGTGCGCGCTGGCGGCGTCCACGGCAAACGCAGCGCTTGCCAGCGACTTACTGAAGCAAAGTCGGCTGCATGCTCATGCCCGGCATATCCGGCATCATGGTAAGGCCGTCGAGCGAGTGGAACATCCACACCGTCAGGCCGATCGACAGGATGAACAGCGGCACCGTCAGGATGATCGAGAGGCTCTTCCAGATATGGTGCTGCGAGAAATCCAGCCCGAAGAACAGGAAAGCCTGCGCGATCAGGATCACCAGCGCGAGGCCCGACAGCACGCCCAGCAGCGGGATCGGCGGCAGCATATGCGCGATGGTGATGTACATCGAGAGCAGCAGCAGCAGCACGGTGACCGCATAGCCCGACAGATAGCCGAACACGCTCGACTGCTGCACCTCGGGATGCATCAACGGATCGGCGTCCTCATGCACGCTCATGAAAAGGTCCCCCTCAGATACACATAGATGTAGACGCAGACCCAGACGGACGCCTGGAACTGCCAGAACAGCCGCAGGTTCAACAGGCGCATGACGATCTCCTTGGAGAGCCCGTAGCGGCCGACCTGCACGAGCATCACCGCCATCCAGAGCAGCCCGAACATCATGTGCAGGCCGTGGGTGGCGATCAGGATAAAGAACGCCGCGAGAAAGCCGCTGCGCTGCAGTGTGGCGCCATGCGCGTAGAGGACCGCAAAGTCATTGAACTCGAGCCCGAGGAAAATGACCGCGAGCACCATGGCGCCGACGATACCGAGCAGCACGCCGGCCTTGTTGTTGGTCTTCATGGCGAGCGTGCCGAGGCTGTAGGCGAGCACGCTGGTCAGCACCGCAAGCGTCTGCCCGAAGGCGGCCACCGGGTGCATGATCTGCGCCGGGCCAGGTCCGCCGGCGAAGCTCATCGGCTGGTCGAGCACGCCATAGGCCGCGAACAAGCCGCCGAAGATCAGCGAATCGCTGATCATGTAAAGCCAGAACCCGAGGGTCTTGGTCGAGATCTCGTCGTGGCCCTCGTGCCCGTAATGCCAGAGCGGCGGCAGCTTGCCGTCGCGGGGTACCTGCGCGTCCATCAGTGCACCCCCTCTGCCATCGCCATCTCATCCTGCGTTTCCGACATGATGCTCATCTGTGACGCCTTGCCTTCCATGCGCGCGATATCCTCGCCCGACAGCAGGTAGCCGTGGTCGTGGACGAAGGAGCGGAAGATCACCAGCGCGATGATCCCCAGCAGCGAGAGACCCGCCATCCACCAGATGCGCCACACCATGCCAAAACCGAAGCCGAAGGCGAGAACGCCGATCAGCACAGGGATCATCGTGTTCTTCGGCATATGGATCGCCTCGTAATGGTCAGGCGGCGTCTCATCCGCGCCGACACTGCGCCGGAAGGCGAGCTCGTCACGCGCATTCACATGCGGGGTGACCGCGAAGTTGTAGAACGGCACCGGCGAATGCGTCATCCACTCCAGCGTCCGCGAGGTCCCCCACGGATCCGCGCCGCAGCGGTTCAGGTTGCGGTCGCGGATGCTGACATAGAACATGCGGCAGAAAAAGTAGCAGGAGAGCACGTAGACGAAGATGCCGAGCTCCTCGACGATCAGCAGCGGCTGCCACGAAGGATCGTAGAGATAGTCGAGCCGGCGCGTCTCGCCCATGAAGCCAAGCCCGAACATCGCCGTGAAGGTGATCGCCGTGCCGGCGGTGAAGGTCGCGAAGAACCACGTGCCGTTGCGCTCATCGAGCTTGTAGCCGAACACTTTCGGATACCAGTAGATCACCGCGGCAAAAATGGTGAAAGCGATGAGCAGCACCATGCAGTGGAAATGCGCGATCACGAACACGCTGTTATGCACCGTGTAGTCGATCGCGGGGTTCGCCAGCATCACGCCCGTCAGACCGCCGACCAGCAGCAGAATGAGGGCCGCGACACTCCACAGCATCGGCGTGGTGTAGGTGATCCGTCCGCGATACATCGTGAACATCCAGTTGAACACCTTCACCCCCGTCGGGATGCCGACGAGCATGGTCGCGACGCTGAAGAACGTGTTGACCCACGGGCCCGCACCCATCGTGAAGAAGTGGTGCAGCCAGACCGCCCAGGAGATGCCGGCGATCGCGAACGTCGCCGCCACCATCGTGATATAGCCGAACAGCGGTTTCTCGGAGAAGGTCGCGATCACCTCGGAGAGGATGCCAAACGAGGGGAGCACGAGGAAGTACACCTCGGGGTGGCCCCAGATCCAGAACAGATCCGTGTAGAGCATCAGGTTGCCGCCAAGGCCGGCCGTGTAGAAATGCGTGCCGAGGTAGCGGTCCGCCCCCAGCAGCGCGAGTGCGACGCCGAGGATCGGGAAGGCGGTGAGGCCGATGATGTTGGTCGAAAGCGTCGTCCAGGTGAAAATCGGTAGACGGTCCCAGCGCATGCCCGGCGCCCGCATGCCCACGATCGTGGTGATGATGTTGATCGCGTTCAGCGTCGTGCCGATCGATGAGATCTGGATCGCCCACATCCAGTAATCTACGCCCACGCTCGGGCTGTACGGCAGCTCGGTCAGCGGCGTCAGGCCGACCCAGCCGGCATCGGAGAAGTCGCCGATGAACAGCGAGGCCATGATCAGCATGGCGCCAACGGCGGTCAGCCACAGGCTGATCGCGTTCATCGTCGGGAACGCCATGTCGCGCGCGCCGATTTGCAGCGGCACGATGATGTTGCCAAGCCCGGTCAAAATCGGGGTCACCGCGAACAGGATCATCAGCGTGCCGTGCGAGCTGTAGATCTGGTCGAAATGCGAGGGCGGCAGATAGCCGTGCTGCGCCTCCATCACGCCCGGCGAATGCGGGCCGTCGGCCATCACCTGCTGCGTGCGGATCATCATGCCGTCCACGAAGCCGCGGAACATCATGACCAGGCCGAGGATGATGTACATCACGCCGATCTTTTTATGATCGACCGAGGTCAGCCATTCACGGAAGATATAGCCGACCTTGCGGTAGTACAGCACCGGCACGACGACCGCGAGGCCGGCGAGCGCCGTGAACACGAACGCAAAGATGATGATCGGGTTGCTGTAGGGGATCGAGGCGAGGGTCAGCCGTCCAAAGAGCGGAGACCATGGACCTTGCAAGTCAACAAGCACGGGAAAACCTTTCTCTTCGAACAAATGATGCCGGCGGCAGATGATGCGTCATCGGTATGACCGCCGGTCTAGGAAGTTGAGCCAGGGCGCGCATTCGGCATCTTGGCCTCGGGTGCCTTGGTCTGCGTCTCTTTGGGCACGGGATACACAGCACCCTGCTGCACGCCCGTGTACACCTCATCCCATAATTTGGGATCGACATCCGAGAAATAAGCCGGTTTCGCGTCCTCGTTGATCGTCGGCTGCGCCAGCTTCTGGAACCCGGCATAATCCAGATGGCTGGGCGCCGTCTGCGTCTGCGCCACCCATTTGGCAAAATCGTCCGGCGAAACAATCCGGGTCGCGAACTGCATCCACGAGAAACCCGCACCGCTGAAATCAGCCGAAAACCCTTCATAGGTGCCGGTATGATCAACCCGGAAGGCATCCAGCGTGCGCATGCCCGGCATCACGTCGATCATCGGGGCAACCTGCGGAATGTAGAAATCATTCGTGACCGTGGCCGAGGTGAGCCGGAACTGCACGGTACGGCCGGCCGGGACCACCAGGTCGTCGATCGTGGCGATCTTCTGGCCTGGGTAGATGAACAGCCATTGCCAGTCGGTCGTCACGACATCGACCTGCAGCGGATCAGACCCCATGGCCATGCCCGGCGTTTCGTTCAGGCTCTCGGGCCCGGCCGGGTTCACCAGGAACACGCTCTGATAGGTGAAGTACGCCAGCGCCACCACGATCAGCAGGGGCACGCCCCACATCAGCAACTCAAGCGGCAGCGAGTGCGACCAGCTCGGATCATAAGAGGCATTGGCTGACTTGCGATAGCGATAGGCGAATACGCAGGTGAGCACGGTGGTCGGCACGATGATCAGCATCATCACGCCCGTCGATATCAGCGTGTAATGAAACTCCGCGGACGCGACCGGCCCCACCGGATGGAACAGCCGGAAACCGTCATTCCCGCTGCAGGCGCCGAGCAAAAGCAGGGGCGAGAGGGCCGCCAGGCGAGCAAGAAACTTGATGTTAACCATGGTTAATGCGCCCGCTTTCACAATCCGGGGCAGGCCCGCTCAGCAGCGTTCTGACCTTCACGTTCTCAACGTACATCACGTTCACGCTCTCCAAAAACTTCAACGCCAAAATCCTTCGCGCCGCACGGATCACGCGCCGCGTGCAGCGCCCATCGGACCGTCGCGATGTCGACAAGGCTGAATATATGCGTATGCCCAAGAAGGTAAGGGGCAAATCAGTTAAGACGAACGCAACACCAGCGTAATGCGTTGCACTCTCGGCATATCTAGTCTGCACCCGGAGGATTTTTCCATGACGATTCATGTGACAGAATTGTTAACTGCACAAAAATGCATGTGTTTGAGTGTGGTCGGAAGAAAGAAAGGGTTCTTTTTTGAAAAAAAGAACCAAAAAACTTTTGGGATGGGGGCTTGTCCAAATAGATGGGCCTTGGACTGGCAGCCGGGTGCTGCGAGCAGGCCGGCATCGCCTCACTCCCTCAAGGCAACAACCGCTTTGCCCGCAACCGGTCCAGCGCCCCACAAAGTGACGAACGTGACTCCATCCGCTCGGTAAACCCAAACCGGTAGATCTTGTTCACGTCGGAAATAACATCCGTCTCCGTGCCAAAAATGAAATCGCCAAAGGCCCAGCCGACGAGTTTGGTGAGGTCGGGCTCGATCAGCCCGTGCCGCACCGCAAGTTCGCGCCAGAGCGAGGCTTTGTCGGTCATGTGCCGGGCGAGGGTGAGGGGCACCGGCGGGGCGACGGGCAGGCCGAGATGGCTCGCGACGTCCTCCCACATCCGCTCCCAGCGGAACACGTCGCCATTGGTGACGTTGAAAGCCTCGCCGCCGACATTGCGCGCGGTTGCCGCCCACAGGCTCGCGCGCGCCAGCAGGCCGGCATCGGTAAACTGCACGAGCTGGGTGTAGGCGGTCTCGCTGCCGGGGAAACGCAGCGGGATGCCGAAGGCCTGCGACAGCGAGGCGAACACGCCGACGACGAGGGCGATGTTCATCGGGTTGCCGTAAACGTCGCCCACCACGACATCCGGGCGCAGCGCCACATAGTCCCAGCGTGCCGTCTCCGCACGCCGCCGCAATTGTTCCTGCTGGGCCTGGTAGATGTTCGGCGGCATGTGCAGCGGATCACTCTCGCGCGCCGGCGTGCGGACCTTGGCGCCAAGGTGGATGCCGTAGATTTTGAAACCCTGGTAGATCACGACGCGGTCGAGCGGCGCGCGGACGGCCTCGAGCGCGTCGAGCAGGTTGCCCAGCATGCGGCCGTTGCGCTCGGCCTCGACCGAGAGGTCAGGGTCAGGGCTTAGCGCGGCGTAGAACAGATGCGTCGTGTCGGCTGCCGCGCGCAGGGCGGCCGCGGTCTCCAGCGCCTCCGTGAGGTCGACGGTGACGGAGTCGACACCCTCCATCGCCCGCCTCGCGAGGGCGCGCACCTTCCAGCCCTGGGCTTGCAGTTCGCGCACCAGCGCGTCGCCGATGATGCCGCCGGCGCCGGCGACCAATGCCACACCTGCCATGGACAAATCCTCCTTCTGTTACGTCTGATGTGGCGCGTTCCGGCGCAGCCCAAAGGTGTTTTGCTGTGATTTTTCGAGACGATGCGTGTTAATTTCGAGACAAGCCCGGCGGCGGCGCCCGATTGCGTGTCCCCGCCGGCACGGTTAACCACGAACATCCAAGGAGGGTTTTTGATGAGCGTAGCCCTGGCGGCCCATCCCGCGTTTGACCGTCATTCGCCGTTGCGCGCCGCTATAACCGCGGCCTATCGCCGCCCCGAGGCCGATTGCATCGCGGCCCTGCTGGCGGATGCGACGCTCTCGCCGGACCATGCCGCGGCGGCGCGCGCCGATGCCCTGGACCTTGTGACCCGCCTGCGGGCAACACCCAAACGCGGCCTCGTCGAGAATCTTCTACAGGAATACGCGCTCTCGAGCCAGGAGGGGATTGCGCTGATGTGCCTCGCGGAGGCGCTGCTGCGCATCCCCGACGCCGCGACGCGCGACGCGCTGATCCGCGACAAGATCGGCGGCGGCGACTGGCGGGCGCATCTCGGTGCCAGCCCGTCGCTGTTCGTGAACGCCGCCACCTGGGGCCTGCTGCTGACCGGCACGCTGACGGCGACCAGCAGCGAGACCGGGCTCGGCCAGTCGCTCACCCGGCTGCTGGGGCGGGGCGGCGAGCCGGTCATCCGGGCCGGCGTGCATATGGCGATGCGGCTGATGGGCGAGCAGTTCGTCGCCGGGCAGACGATCGAGGCAGCGCTCGCGCATGCCCGCAAATGGGAGGCGCGCGGCTTTCGCTACTCGTATGACATGCTGGGCGAGGCCGCACTCACCGCCGCCGACGCCGCGCGCTATTTTGCCGATTACGAGGCCGCGATCCACGCGATCGGCCGTGCTGCCAACGGCCGGGGGCTGCATGACGGGCCCGGCATTTCCATAAAACTTTCAGCACTGCATCCGCGCTACAGCCGCGCGCAGCGGCCGCGCGTGCTGGCGCAATTGTTGCCCCGCCTCGCCTCACTGGCGGCGCTGGCGCGGCGCTACGACATCGGCCTGAACATCGACGCGGAAGAGGCGGACCGGCTGGACCTCTCGCTCGACCTGCTGGAGGCGCTCTGCCTCGATCCCGCGCTGCGCGACTGGAACGGCGTGGGTTTTGTCGTGCAGGCGTACCAGAAGCGCGCACCCTTCGTGCTGGATTTCATCATCGACCTCGCGCGGCGCACGAACCGCCGGATCATGCTGCGGCTGGTGAAGGGCGCGTACTGGGACAGCGAGATCAAGCGCGCGCAGGTCGACGGCCTGGCGGATTTTCCGGTGTTCACGCGCAAGCGGCACACGGACATCTCCTACCTCGCCTGCGCGCGCAAAATGTTATCGGCGCCGGACGCCCTGTTTGCGCAGTTCGCGACGCATAACGCACAGACGGCGGCGAGCATCCGCGCCATGGCGGGCCCCGATTTTTCGGTCGGGCAGTACGAGTTCCAGTGCCTGCACGGCATGGGCGAGCCGCTCTACGAGGAGATCGTCGGCGCGGATAAGTGGCAGCGCCCGGCGCGCATCTACGCGCCCGTCGGCACGCACGAGACGCTGCTTGCCTACCTCGTGCGCCGCCTGCTGGAGAACGGCGCGAACACCTCTTTCGTGAACCAGATCGCCGACCCCCGCATCGACGTTGTGCGGCTGGTTGCCGATCCGGCGGCGCCCGATGCCGCCCGCGGCGAACCGCATGAGAAGATCGCACGGCCCCCGGCGCTGTTCGCACCGGCCCGGCGCAACAGTGCGGGCTATGATTTGTCCAACGAGGATGAGCTGGCCGCCCTCGGCCGCGCCCTGGCGCGGCATGCGGGGACGTTGTGGGAGGCGGCGCCGACGATCGCGGCGGCCGGTCCCGCAGTCGCGATCCGCAATCCGGCCAATACGGCTGATCTCGTCGGGCATGTCATCGAGGCGAGCCCGGAGTTGGTCGCGGCCGCCGTTGCGCACGCATCGCAGGCTGCCGCATCCTGGGCCGGGACGCCGCCGGCTGAGCGCGCGGCCTGTCTGGACCGTGCGGCCGCAGCGCTTGAGGCCAACCGCATGGCGCTGCTCAGCCTGCTGGTCCGCGAAGCCGGCAAAACCCTGCCCGCCGCGATCGGGGAGATCCGCGAGGCTGTCGATTTTCTGCGCTATTACGGGGCGCAGGTGCGCGCGTTCGATAACGCGACGCACCGGCCGCTCGGCGTGATCGCCGCGATCAGCCCGTGGAATTTTCCGCTGGCGATTTTTCTCGGCCAGATTGCGGCAGCGCTCGCCGCCGGTAACGCGGTGGTCGCGAAACCGGCCGAGGAAACGCCGCTGGTCGCCGCCTTCGCCGTGCGCCTGCTGCACGAGGCCGGCATTCCGCCGGGCGCGCTGCACGTGCTGCCGGGTGACGGTGCCATCGGTGCGGCTCTGATCGCGCGCCCTGCGGTGCGCGGCGTGCTGTTCACCGGCTCCACCGAGGTCGCGCGCGCGATCCAGGCGCAGCTCGCCGCCCGCGTGGACGGCGCAATCCCCATCCCGCTGATCGCCGAAACCGGCGGGCAGAACGCGATGGTGGTCGACTCCTCCGCCCTCGCCGAGCAGGCGGTCAACGACATCATCGCCTCGGCCTTCGATTCCGCCGGCCAGCGCTGCTCGGCGTTGCGCATCCTGCTGGTGCAGGAGGAGCTGGCACCGCGGCTGTTGGAGATGCTGCGCGGCGCAATGGCCGAGCTGCGCATCGGCGATCCCGCACAGCTCGAGACCGATATCGGCCCGCTGATCAGCGCCGCCGCGCGCGAGACGGTGGAAACCCATATCGGAGCCATGCGCGCGCGGGGGTTCGCCGTCTCCGCCCCGGCCGCCGCCCCGGACGCAAGCGGGTTTTTCGTCGCCCCCACCGTCATCGAAATCCCCACCATCGCCTGCCTCGGCCGCGAGGTTTTCGGCCCCGTGCTGCACGTGCTGCGCTACCGGCGGGCGGCACTCGATGAGGCGCTCGATGCCGTCAACGCGCTCGGCTATGGCCTCACCTTCGGCATCCATAGCCGCATCGACGAGACGATCGCGCAGGCGACCCAGCGCATCCATGCCGGTAACATCTACGTCAACCGCAACATCATCGGCGCCGTCGTCGGCGTGCAGCCGTTTGGCGGGCACGGATTGTCCGGCACGGGCCCGAAGGCCGGCGGGCCGCTCTACCTGCGCCGGCTGCTGGGGCAGCGCCCCGCCGAGCACGGCCTGCCCGCCGGGGCGCCGCCCGCCGCCTTCCACGAATTTCTGGACCATCTCGCGGCCCAGGGCATCGAGACCAGGCACCTCGCCACCTACGGCACACATACCCCCCTCGGCGCCACGCTCACCCTGCCCGGACCGGTCGGCGAGCAAAACGATTTTTCCCTGGAACCCCGCGGCCGCATTCTCTGCCGGGCCGACACCCGGGACCAGGCGCTGCACCAGATCGCGGCCGCACTCGCGACCGGCAACACGGCCTACGTGCTGGCGCCAGAGCTGCCGCCGCTGCCCGATGCATATATCAAAATCGTCGATCACGTCGTCCCGGCGGACGCCGCCCTGTTCGAGGGCGATGCGGCCGCGCTGCGAGCCATCGCTCAGGTCATCATGTCAGTCCATACCGGATGTCCGTTAGAATTTTTAACGGTTGAGCGGACGGTGTCGGTCAATACGGCGGCGGCGGGGGGTAATGCCAGCCTCATGACGATAGGCTGAGGGAGAGGAGCCAAGATTTTTTGTGAACAACACAAGCGCCTACGCTCGCCGTCCCCAAAACGGCACCAGCACCGACAGCGCGACGACATACAAAAACACCGCGCAATAAATAATCGCAAACACCCAGATCGGCAGGTTGTAGTAGATCATCCTGTTCACCCAGGTCATGATCAGCGGCGGCGCCGTCTGCGCACCCGTCAGACGGTCCTGCCAGATCGTGAGGATACAGGCGCGCCCGGCGATCGCCTGGCCCGCGACGATCGCGAGCACGCCGAGATGCAGCAGCCGCAGCCAGGCGCTGCGCACGATCCGCCAGCCGCGCCAGGCGCCGAGCGGGATCACGATCAGCCCGGCAATATTGAAAACGATGATGACGAGGTGGACGATGAGAACCGCGTCGCCGAGTGATCCGGCCGACATCACGAACGTCGCGCGGTCCTGCTCACAGGGCTCACGCTAGGTATACCCAGGCGTTTGCTGACGCTTCCCGATCAGGCCCGTGTATAACACGTAAAGCCACAAGATAGCCCCGCCGCCAATTCCCGCCACGGCATCCCTGAACGGCGGCGGCCACAGCAAGGCGGAAAAGCTGACAATCGTCATCAACGGGCCGATCAATAGCAGGCTTGGATATTCAAAAACCTTTGCCAAGGGGAGAAAATGCAGTCCGACCACAGCGCCTATCAGCGGCAAGATGAGGCTCGGTTGCTCAGCAATCGCACAGAACAGCAAGACACAGACAATGCCCGCAGCCTCGCCGGCCAGCGCATACAAGTACCGCTTTTTATCGAAAGCGCGCGCCGTCCGGCGGCCCCGGAAAACACCGACTGCGGCAACCAGCAGCGCGCCTGCCATCAAGGCAATTAGTTTTACGATCGTAAACTGCGATATTGCAGAAACACCGGCGATTATCCAAAAAAAGCCAAAACCCGTGGGAATGAGCGCCAAAGCCCGCATGGCTCAACCCTTCCTTACGCCAATGTTACACATGCAACGCTAGTCTCCGTCTGCTGGCGCGGCAAGCCGGATCGTATAAAAATAGCCGCGCGCGGGGAAATCTCCCTCATCCCTTACCCCGATGTTTCTTGCCCGCCCGCTGGGCGCGGGCCAGCACCACGCGCTGCCGGTGGACGGCCGCCCGCGCGATCGGATCCTCGCGCCGCGCCGCACGGTCCAACTCGCGCTGCAGTTTCTGGAAATTCTTGAGCCGCCCGGCGTCGAGCGACCCGGCCTCAAGGGCGGCGATAATTTCACAGCCCGGCTCCGTCGTATGGCTGCAATCGCGGAACCGGCAGGCGCCCGCCAGCGCTTCGATGTCATCGAAGGCAACGCCGAGCCCATCCTGCGCGTCGATCAGCCCAAACGCGCGCATCCCCGGCGTGTCCAGCAGCAGGGCCCCGCCGGGCAGCCGGATCAGCTCGCGATGCGTTGTGGTATGGCGCCCCTTGGCGTCATCCTCCCGGATGCCGCCGGTCGCCATGATATCCGCGCCGGCGAGTGCGTTCACCAGCGTGGATTTACCGACACCCGAGGACCCGGCCAGCACGCAAGTCTCGCCAGGGCGCAACAGCCTCGCAAACTCAGCCATGCCCGAACCGGAGACAGCCGAAACGGCCAGCACGTCGACGCCGAAAGCAATCGCCTCGGCGGCGGCGATCCAGGCGGCGGGATCGGCGCATAAATCGGTCTTGGTCAGCACGAGCACCGGCCGCGCCCCGCTCGCCCAGGCCGCCGCCAGATAACGCTCCAACCGCCGCGGGTTGAAATCATCGTTCATCGAACTAACCAGCAATGCGATGTCGATATTCGCCGCAATGGCCTGGGCATGTCCGCCGCCGGCTGCCTGCCGGGTAAACAGCGTGCGCCGGGGCAGCACGTCCTGAATCGTGGCCGTACCCTCGGTGGGACGGGCGGCAACCGCCACCCAGTCCCCCACCACCGGATGGCCGCCCTCGGGCACCGCATGCACGAGCCGGCCGGCAAGGCCGGCGCGCAACTCGCCGTGCTCAGTGATGACGCGAAACGAGCCGCGCTGCTGAATGGCAACGCGCCCGGGAATAAAGCCACGCGCCGCATAGGGCGCAAACGCCTGGCCGAGCGCGGGGCTCCAGCCAAAATCATCGATCATGCAAATAGGCCTCAATTGTCGGAGGGGATGAACCGCCGCCGACATCAAGGCCACCACAGCCTAGCCGGCGGCGCCTTTAAGGGCGCTGTGCATAATGACAATCATGTTTGGCCCTCCTCGATGCGAGCGTTGAAGTGGACGCAAAGTGGCACAGTGAAGGGAGAAATCAAGCGCTTCATTTTTGAAAAAAAGAAGCAAAAAACTTGGCTCCTGAGTGCCGCGGGCGCCGCCAGATCCACGGGCCAAAAGTTCCAACGTTTTCTTGCTACGTCCCTGCTTCCTGCCCAGGGAGCGTGAGCCCAAAATGGCTGACGAGGTCCTCGATCTGCCCGGGGCTCAGCGTGCGGGGGTTCAGCCCGCGCAGGAGTAAAAACAGTTTCGCCGTCTCCTCGAGCTCCTCGGTCGCGTATACCGCGGCCTCGAGATCGGCGCCGGCGACGACGGGGCCGTGATTGGCGAGCAGCACGGATGTATAGCGCCCAGCGAGCCCGCGGATGGCGTCGGCGACCGCCGGGTCGCCGGGTCGGAAATAGGGTACGAGCGCCGTCGGGCCGCAGCGCATTATATAATAAGGCGTGAGCGCCGGCAGCACGGCGGCGGGGTCGATGCCTGGCAGCATCGAGACGGCGACGGAATGGGTCGAGTGCAGGTGCACGACGGCGCCCGCGGACTCGCGGCCCTGATAGAGCGAGAGGTGCAGCGGCACCTCCTTGGTCGGCTTATCGCCGCTCAGAAGCCGGCCGTCGGCATCGAGCTTAGAGATTTTCGCGGGGTCGAGGAACCCGAGCGAGGCGTTGGTCGGCGTCATCAGCCAGCCGCCATCGGGCAGCCGGACGGAAATGTTGCCTGAAGAGCCGGGGGTGAGCCCGCGCTCGAACATCGAGCGGCCGAAGATACATATTTGTTCGCGCAACTGGCTCTCGGTCATGCGGTCGCTCCGGGGCTCAGGGTAAAACCGAGGTCGTGCACGCCGGCTGGCGCACCCTCCATCAGCAGGCGCGCCGCGACCTCGCCGATCCGCCGCCGCGGGGTGAGCACGGTGGTGAGCGCCTGCGGGGCGAAGCGCGCGACATCGAGGCCGTTATGGCCGATCAAGGCGAGGCGCTCCGGCACCGCGATGCCAGCCGAGACCGCGTGAAAATAGCCGCCGATCGCCATGTCGTCGTTCGAGAAGTACACGGCGTCGAGCTCGGCATCGGCGAGCAAGCTGGCCAGCCCCCGTTTGCCGGACTCGATGGATGAGGGGTGCGGCATGAATGCCTGGCCGGCGAGGCAGATCCCCGCCTGGTGCAGCGTCGCGACGAAGCCGGCGAAGCGCTTGCCGGACCTCACGTCCCGCGAAAAATCGCCCCCGACATAGCCGATCCGCCGGTAGCCGCGCTCGATCAGGTAGGCCGCACTCGCCGCCCCGGCCTGGTGGTTGGAGAAGCCGACCACGAGGTCAAGCCCGGTGCCGTCGACGTCCAGAATTTCGGCGACGCGCACACCGCTGGTCCGCAGCATGGTGGTGGCGGCCGCGGTATGCTCGAGCCCGGCGACCAGCAGGGCGGCCGGGCGCCAGCTCAGCATCGAGGCGACCAGGGCTTCCTCGCGCGCGGGGTCGTAATCTGACACGCCGATCACCGGCTGCACGCCGGCCGCCTCCAGCACGGGGGCGGCCCCTGCGAGAATATCCGGGAACACGATGTTGGAGAGCGAGGGGATGATGATGGCGACCAGCGTCGAGCCGCTGGCGGCGCCGGTCGAGGCGAGCGCGCCAGCGATGCGGTTGCGCACGTAGCCGAGCCGCGCGACCACCGCTTCCACCTTCTCCCTCGTACGGGCCGAGACCGCACCCCGGTTGCGCAGCACGCGCGAGACCGTGCTCTCGCCCACCCCCGCCTCCCGCGCCACATCGGCGATGGTGGTACCTGAGATGGTCATGCCCAGGGGCGGGACCTTGTCGCGGCTGTCATCCATCCGTGCACACCCGATAAAATCATCGACGCTACAGGTTTTTCACTTGTTGGCGCCCTGAAATTGCCATAGCACGATTGGCAGCGCTGCCAATAACGAGTAGTGCCGCAGAAACCCGCCATTCCGGAGGATATGTCTATGAGCGCCCATGCAGGCTTTATGGCCGGCGATCGCCTGAACGCGGTCGAAACCGATGTTGAAAAACGCGCCTACGGGAAAATTTTCTGGCGCATCATGCCGTTTCTCATGCTGTGCTACACTGTCTCATATCTGGACAGGGTGAATGTCGGCTTCGCCAAGCTCCAGATGGCGGGCGATATCGGCCTCTCCAACGCCGCCTTCGGGCTCGGCGCCGGCATCTTCTTCATCGGCTACTTCCTGTTCGAGCTGCCGAGCAACCTTATCATGCACAAGGTCGGCGCGCGCATCTGGATCGCGCGGATCATGATCACCTGGGGGATCATCTCCGGCTGCATGATGTTCGTCTCCTCGGTGCCGATGTTCTACCTGATGCGCTTCCTGCTTGGCGCCGCCGAGGCCGGCTTCTATCCGGGCATGATCCTGTACATGACCTACTGGTTCCCCTCCTACCGCCGCGCCCGCGTGGTCTGCGTGTTCATGGCGGCGATCCCGGTATCCGCGATCTTCGGCAACCCGCTCTCGGGCTTTGTCATGGACCATCTGAACGGCGCGTACGGCATGGCGGGCTGGAAATGGATGTTCGTGATCGAGGCGATCCCCGCACTCGCGATCGGCATCATCACGCCGTTCTATCTCAAGAACAGCGTCGCCGAGGCTGCCTGGCTGTCGGCCGAGGAGAAATCCATCGTCGACTCCAAGCTCGCGGCGGAGACGCACAACAAGCGCGCCGGCAGCCCGAACGCGACGCTCGCGGTGCTGCGCTCGGCCCGCGTGTGGCAGATGTGCCTGATCTATTTCTGCTTCGTGCTCGGCCAGTACGGGCTGAATTTCTGGATGCCGACGCTGATCAAGGCGGCGGGCATCAAGGGCAACTTCCATATCGGCCTGGTCAGCGCGATCCCCTACATCGTCACGCTGGTGGTGATGATCTCGCTTGGCATCAGCGGGGACCGCATGCGCGAGCGCCGCTGGCACCTCGCGGTCCCCGCGACCTTGTCGGCCATCGGCTTCGTGGTGGCGGCAACCTCCGGCAACATCACGCTCTCGATCGCCGCCCTCTCGGTCGCGGCGGCGGGGACGATCAGCTGCTCGCCGATGTTCTGGCCGATGCCGACCGCGTTCCTCGCCGAAGTGGGTGCGGCGGCGGGCATCGCCTGGATCAACTCGGTCGGCAACCTCGCCGGTTTCTGCGGGCCCTACGCGGTCGGCTACCTCAAGCAGCTCACCGGCACCAACGTCGCCGGGCTGTATTTGCTGGCGGCGGCCCTCATCCTGGGCTCGGCGGTGACGCTCGCGACCCCCGCCAAGCTCGTGAACCGCTAACGCCATGGCGATCCGGACGGCAGTGATCGGGCTCGGCTCGATGGGGTTCGGCATGGCGGCATCCCTGATGCGAGCCGGGCTCACGGTGTCGGGCTACGATGTCACGGCGGACGCGGTGCAAAGGCTCGCCGCGGCCGGCGGCCTGGCCGCCGGCTCCCCCGCGGATGCCGCACGGGATGCCGGCATCGTCGTCTCCGTCGTGGTGAATGCGGCCCAGACGGAGGCGGTCCTGTTCGGCCCGGATGGCGTGATTGAGGCCATGGCGCCGGGCGGGGTGTTCATCTCGTCCGCCACCATGGCCCCCGACATCGCGCGCGCCCTGGCGGCGCGGGTGGCGGCGTCCGGGCGGCTCTATCTCGACGCGCCGATGAGCGGCGGTTCCGTGAAGGCGAACGAGGGTGCGCTGACCATGCTCGCCTCCGGCTCGCCGGCCGCCTTCGCGGCGGCGCAACCGGCGCTCGATGCCATGGTCGCGAAACTCTACAAGCTCGGCGATGCCCCGGGCCTGGGTGCCGCCTTCAAGATGATCAACCAGCTGCTGGCCGGCGTGCATATCGCGGCGGCCAGCGAGGCGATGGCCTTCGCCGCAAAGCAGGGACTCGATTTGCCGAAGGTCTACGAGGTGATCACGGCGTCCGCCGGCAATTCCTGGATGTTCGAGAACCGCATGCCGCATGTTCTGGCCGGCGACTACACGCCGCACAGCGCGATCGAGATTTTCGTGAAGGATCTCGGGATCATCCAGGACATGGCGCGCGCCGAGCGCTTTCCCGTGCCCGTCGCCTCAAGCGCCCTGCAGATGTTCCTGGCCGCCGCCGGGATGGGCATGGGCCGCGATGACGACGCCTCGGTCGCCCGGCTGTACGCCGCCATCAGCGGCGCGAAGCTGCCCGGCGCCGACTGATGCCAAAATTCGCCGCCAACCTCTCGATGATGTTCACGGAATTAGCGTTCCTTGACCGCTTCGAGGCCGCCGCCGCCGCCGGTTTCACCGCGGTCGAGTACCTATTTCCCTACGAACACCCGGCCGCCGCGATCGCCGAGCGACTGGCCCGCCACAACCTCACCCAGGCGCTGTTCAATATGCCGCCGGGTGACTGGGCGGCCGGCGAGCGGGGCCTCGCCGCCTTGCCCGACCGGTTCGCCGATGTGCAGGCGGGCGTGGACAAGGCCCTCGACTACGCCGCCGCCACGGGGGCAAAACGCCTGCACCTGATGGCCGGCATCGCCGATGCGCAGGACCTCCAGGCGCAGGCCGCCTACCGCCGCGCGGTCGACTACGCCGCCGAAAAGCTCGCTCCGCACGGCATTTGGCTCCTCCTGGAGCCGATCAACGGCCGCAACATGCCCGGGTACTTTCTCAATGATTTTGCCGCCGCCGAGCGGCTGATCGCCGCGCTCGGCCGGCCCAACGTCAAACTGCAGTTCGACATCTATCACCGCCAGATCATGCACGGCGACGTCACCATGGCGCTGCAACGCCTGCTGCCGATCACCGGCCATGTGCAGATCGCGAGCGTGCCCGCACGCCACGAGCCCGATACCGGCGAGCTCAACGACAGCTTCATCTTCGCCGAGCTGGACGCGCGCGGCTATGACGGATTTGTCGGCTGCGAATACAACCCGGCCGGCGCCACGCTCGATGGCCTCGGCTGGTTCAGGCCGTTCGGCGGCGCGCCATGAGCCTGCGCCTCGGCTGCATCGCGGACGACTATACCGGCGCGTCCGACCTCGCGAACACCCTGACCCGCAACGGCCTGCGCACCGTGCAGACGATCGGCGTGCCCGCCCCCGGCCTTGATATCGGCGATGCCGACGCCGTCGTGGTGTCGCTGAAAAGCCGCTCGATCGCAGCACAGGACGCCGTGCGCCAGTCACGCGCCGCATCCGCCTGGCTGCGCGCGCAAGGGGCGGCGCACATCATGTTCAAGATCTGCTCGACGTTTGACTCGACGGATGCGGGCAATATCGGCCCGGTCACGCTGGCTTTGCAGGCGGATGCCGGGGGGGCCGGCGTGCTGGTGACCCCCGCCTTTCCCGAGACCGGCCGCACCGTCTACCAGGGCCATCTCTTCATCCGCGACGTGCCGCTGCACGAAAGCCCGCTCAAAGACCATCCGCTCAACCCGATGCGCGATGCCAATCTGGTTCGCGTGCTGGCCCGCCAGTCAGGCAATGCCGCCATCGGCCTCGTCGACTGTGCGACCGTCGCGCGCGGTGCCGCCGCCATCCGGGCGCGACAGCGCGAACTCGGCGAAGCCGGCCGCCAGATCGCCATCATCGACGCCGTGCTCGACCGCGACCTCGAAGCCATCGGCGCGGCGGCGATCGGCGCACCGCTATCGGTCGGCGCCTCCGGCCTCGGGCTTGGCCTGGCGCGCGCCCTCATCGCCGCCGGCATCGCACCCGGCGCCACGCCGGATTTCGCAGGCGAACCCGTCGGCGGGCTCGCCGCCTGCCTCGTCGGCAGCTGCAGCGCCGCCTCGCTCGAACAAATCGCCCGGGCGCAAGCCCACATGCCCGTGCTGCGCCTGGACACCGAAGCCCTCGTGACCGGCGCCGAACAAGCCGCAAAAGCCGCGCTCGACTGGGCCGACCGGCACCTCGCCAGCGGCCCCGTCCTCATCGCCAGCAGCCGCGGCCCCGACGAAGTCGCCGCCGTGCAGGCCCGCTTCGGCCGCGAAGCCAGCGGCCGTGCCGTCGAAGCCGCGCTGGCCGAGATCGCCGCCGGCCTCGTCACACGCGGCGTCCGCCGCCTCGCCATCGGCGGCGGCGAAACCTCCGGCGCCGTCGTCGACCGGCTCGGGATCGCAAGTTTCGAGGTCGGCCCGGAACTCGCCGCCGGCGTGCCGCTGCTGCGCGCCGCGGGGCCGATGCTGCTGGCGCTGAAGTCAGGGAATTTTGGCGGGGCTGAGTTTTTTTGGGAAGCGATTGAGAGGATGAAGTAAGGCTACTTTTTGTGAACAAAAAGTAGCAAAAAACTTTGATAACTTTGGGCCATGGGCGCTGATCGCGTCAACGCCCATGGTCCAAAGTCATAGAAGGTTTTGCTTCTTTTTCAAAAAAGAAGCCTTTCCTTCCTTAAAACCCTTGTCCACGATACCATCCCCGGCATGACCGAACCTGACATCCTGGCCGCTCTCGCTCCCTTCAATCTGCGCAAAATGCTCGATGGCGTGCATGTGCAGGACGGCCTGGTGCAGGTCAGCCTTGCCATCCGCCGGGAGGACGCGGCCGAGCTTGAACCGCTGCGCCAGCGCATCGAGGGCACGCTCAATGCCCTGCCGGGTGTCCGGAATGCCGCGGTGGTGTTCACCGCGCACAAGCCCGCACCGCCCCCGCCCGCCACCGCTGCCGCCGCACCTGTCCTGCCGGGGGTGAAAGCCGTCATCGCGGTGGCGTCCGGCAAGGGCGGCGTCGGCAAGTCCACGGTCGCGGTCAATCTCGCGGTCGCACTGGCGCAAAGCGGGCTCGCGGTGGGTCTGCTCGATGCCGACATTCACGGCCCTTCGCTGCCGCGCATGCTCGGGCTGAACGCCAAGCCGCAAGTGCGCGACGGCCGCATGCAGCCGCTGCATGCCTGGGGCATCACCTGCATGTCCATCGGGTTTCTCGTCGCCGAGGAAACCGCGATGATCTGGCGCGGCCCGATGGTGACGGGCGCGCTCAACCAGATGCTCGGCCAGGTCGACTGGGGCAATCTCGACGTGCTGGTGATTGACATGCCGCCCGGCACCGGGGACGTGCAGCTGAGCCTCGCCCAGCGCGCCAACCTCGCGGGCGCGGTGATCGTCTCGACCCCGCAGGACATCGCCCTGCTGGACGCGCGGCGGGGGACAAAAATGTTCGAGCAGGTGCGGGTGCCGGTGCTCGGCATCGTCGAAAACATGTCCTATTTCGCCTGCCCGCATTGCGCGCAGCGGACCGATATTTTCGGCCATGGCGGTGCGGCGGCCGAGGCCGCGCGGACCGGCGTGCCGTTCCTGGGCGAGGTGCCGCTGCTGCTCGCGATCCGCGAGACCGGCGATGAGGGCACGCCGATCTGCGCCGCCGCACCCGAGAGCGACGCGGCCCGGGCCTTCCAGGCGATCGCGGCCAAAATCGCCGCCGGCCTTGGCGCCGCGCGGCCGGCCGGCCCGCGCATCATCATCGACTGATGGCCGAGGTCGGCTTTTACCACCTGACGCGGACCGACATCGCGGCGGCCTTGCCGGCTCTGCTCGGCCGCACGCTGCAGGCGGGGGAGCGTGCCGTCGTCGTGTGCCCCGCCGCCGCCGAGGTCGCGGCCCTGGATAGCGCTTTATGGCTGAGCCAGAACCCGGACTGGCTGCCGCACGGCACGAGCGCCACCCCGCGCCCGGAATGGCAGCCGATTTTCCTTACCGAGACCGACGCCAACCCGGCGGGCGCGCGCTTTGCCTTCCGCATCGCCGGGACGGCGCTCGATATATCTTCCTACACCCGCGTGTTCGATCTGTTCGACGGCAATGACGAGGCGGCAGTGACGGCCGCCCGCGCCCGCTGGCGCGACGCCAAGGCCGCCGGGCACACGCTCGTCTACTGGAAGCAGGGGGCCAGCGGCTGGGAGAAAGCCGGCTGACATTTGCCATTCCGGCCAACTGTCGGAACGCGGTCCGGAGAGTCGCGCTACGGCCGCCGGCGCGGCTTCTGAATAAACCATTCTTGACACGTGAGAGGGGGGTCGGTAGCAACCCGGCAACTCTCGGCGGCGCAGAACCGCTGAAAAACAGGTGCATGAACGACGGTCGGGACAGCGAGGACTTCGAGCAGCGGCTGGCGGCAGCGCAGGCAGCGGCGAAGGTCCGGAAGGCAGGCAAACCGGGAACATCCGGCGCCGGGTCGGCCGCTCGCGCGATCAACCTCGCCATGCGACTGGGGGTCGAGCTGGTGGCCGCCATGGTCATCGCCGTGGTGATCGGTTGGGGGCTCGACAGGCTTTTCCACACCTCGCCCTGGCTGATGATCGCGATGGTGCCGGTGGGGATGGCGGCGGGCCTGCGCAATCTGGTGCGCGCGGGCGGGCGGACAGGGTCAGGCAAGTAACGGGAAAGATTAGATGGCAGGCCAATCGATCGACGCGCTTGGACAATTCCGCCTGACCACGGGTCTGGGGCCGCTCGGCCGCGCCGTCGATTTCACCAATTCGAACGAGGCGATGCTCGCCAGCGCCGCCATCATCGTCATCCTGTTCGCCGTCGGCATCTCGCGCGGCGCGCTGGTTCCCGGCCGCCTGCAGGCCCTCGTCGAACTGGTCTATGAATTTGTGCGCGCCATGTGCGTCGACACCATCGGCGAGGAGGGGCTGCGCTTCTTCCCCCTGGTCTTCACGCTGTTCAGCTTCATCCTGCTCGGCAACCTGCTCGGCCTGTTCCCGTATTTTTTCGCCTTCACCAGCCATATCTCCGTCACGCTCACCCTGGCGCTGTTCGTGTTCATCTTCTCGACCGGTGTGGGCTTCTATACGCACGGCTTGGGCTTCCTGCGCTTCTTTGTCCCCTCCGGCGTGCCGGTCTGGCTGCTGCCGCTGCTGGTGCCGATCGAGATCATCTCCTACCTCGCCCGGCCCGTTTCGCTCTCCGTCCGGTTGTTCGCGAACATGACCGCGGGGCACGTCATGTGGGAGGTTTTCGCCGGCTTCATGCTGCTGCTCACCGCGAGCTTCGGCATCCTCGGCGCCTTCGCCTCGGTCGTCCCGCTCGGCCTCAACGTCGCCCTCGTGGCGCTAGAGCTGCTGGTCGCCGTGCTGCAAGCCTATGTGTTCGCCATCCTCACTTGCCTGTATCTGCACGACGCCGTGCATATGCACTAACCGCCTCGCCTAAGCTCATCGGAAAGGAATAGTCTAAATGGATCCTCAGTCAGTCGCTACGCTCGCCAAGGACATCGGCGGCGGTCTCGCCACCATCGGCGTCGCCGGTGCCGGCGTTGGCATCGGCAACCTGTTCGGCGCGTTCGTCTCCGCCGTCGGCCGCAACCCCGCCGCGCGCGACACCATGTTCCGCGACGTGCTGCTCGGCTTCGCGCTGACCGAAGCCGTGGCGCTGTACGCGCTGGTCATCGCGCTGGTCATCCTGTTCGCCTGATGCGCCGGCTCAGCGCCACCGCCGCCCTGCTGGCCACTGCCCCCACCGCCGCCATGGCGGATGGCGGCATGCCGCAGATGGATTTCCACAACCCGCTGACCGGCTCGCAGCTGGTCTGGATGGTGGTGATCCTGGTGGTGCTCTACCTCGTGCTCGCCCGCTGGGGCCTGCCGGAGATGGGCAAGGTGCTGGAAAACCGCGCCGCCGTGATCGACCGCGATCTCGCGGCCGCGCGCGCCGCGAAAAAAGCGGCGGATGACGCCGTGCGGCAAATGAACGCGACGATGAACGACGCGCGCCGGAACGCGCAGGCCGAAATCGCCCGGGCGGTCGCCGACGCCAAGGCCGAGGCCGCCAGACAGGCGGCCGAGCTCAACGCCAAACTGGACCAGAAACTGGCGGAGTCCGAAGCCCAGATCGAAGCCGCGCGCAGCACCGCCATGGCCGCGATCAAGCCGGTCGCGGAAGCGGCGGCGGCCACCATCATGGCCCGCCTCACCGGCAGCGCTCCGGCGGCCGCCGCCCTCGCCAGCAGCGTCGATAACGCCCTCGCCGATCGAAAGGCCGCCTGACGCATGGAATACCAGGCCTTCCATAATGTCCCCTGGGAGCATGGCTCCTTCTGGGTGTTCGTCGCCATCCTCATCTTCGCGCTGCTCGCCGGACGGCGCATCGTCTCTGCCCTCACCACCATGCTGGACGCCCGCACCAATCAGGTCGCCGAACAGCTTGCCGAGGCCGCCCGCCTGAAACAGGAAGCCGAAGCCATGCTGGCCGAGGCCAAGGCGCGCGAGGCGGAGGCGATGGCCGATGCCCAACACATCCTCGCCTCCGCCCAGGCCGAAGCCGCCCGCATGGCCGCCGAACTCGCCGCCGAAGCGAAGGCCCTGACCGAGCGGCGGGAACGGATGGCCCTCGAGCGCATCGCCGCCGCCGAAGCCGGCGCGGTGAAGGACGTGCGCGCCGCCGCGATCGACATCGCCGCCGCCGCCAGCGCGCAACTTCTGCGCGAGACGTTTGATGCGCAGGCCGATGCCGCAATGTTGGATCACGCGATCGCCGGTGTGCCGGCGGCGTTGCGGCGAGCTGTTTAAGACGCAGCAAGCGCTACTTTTTGTTCACAAAAAGTAGCAAAAAAACTTTGATTTTATGCGAGCGTGGCGTTGGCTTCAGCGCGTCTTGGCCGCAGCACGCGACTTTTTTTGGAAAAGAAGCCCTTTCTTACTTCCCTCGTCTCTCCATGCCGTTAGTGTAGTCCTGGTAACACGAACTTAATGGGAGAGACTTCGATGAAAAAACATCTGGGCACGGCCATCCTCGCTTTCGCCGCCCTCGGCGCCGCACCGCTGGCGCTTGCCGACACCCCCGGCCAGATCACCTTCGGCGTCGATGCCACCTACCCGCCCTTCGAGAGCCTCTCCCCCAGCGGCGAGTTCGTCGGCTTCGACATCGATCTCGGCAAAGCCATCTGCGCCGACCTGCATGTCAAATGCGTGTTCGTCTCCCAGGGGTTCGACGGCATCATTCCCGCCCTGCAGGCGCGCAAGTTCGACGCCATCCTGTCCTCGATGACGGTGACGCCGCAGCGCGCCCAGCAGATCGATTTCTCCTCCGAGATGTATAACGAGCCGACCAGCCTCATCACCAAAAAGGGCGCGGGCCTGAAGCCGACGGCCGCCAGCCTGCGCGGCAAGACCGTGGGTGTCGAGTCCGGCACGATCCAGGAGAGCTACGCGAAAGCCTACTGGCAGCCCAAAGGCGTGACCGTCGTCTCCTATCCCGGCCAGGACCAGGTGTACGCGGACCTGCTCTCAGGCCGCCTCGATGCCTCGCTGCAGGACTCCGTGGAGGCCGATTACGGCTTTCTGCGCACGCCAAAGGGCGCTGACTACGAGCTCGCGGGCAACGTGAAATATGATCCGAAGGACGTGCTGGGCTCCTACATCGCGATCGGCATCCGCAAGGACGAGCCGGCGCTGAAAGCCAAGATCGACCGTGCCATCGCCACCATCCTGCGTAACGGCACGTATAAAAAGATCGAGGCGAAATATTTCAACTTCAACGTCTACGGCAACCCGCCGCCGCGCTGACATGCCGTACCCGGCGGGTTCGCCCGCCCGCCGGGTACGCCCGCAACCCCAACCGAAGGGGGCCTGATGTTTGACCTCGCCGGCTACGGCCCGCAGATTATCGCGGGCACCATCACCACGGTCGAGCTCTCGGTGCTCTCCCTGCTCGTCTCATTCGCGCTTGGCCTGCTCGGCGCCTCCGCTAAGCTCTCCAAAAGCCGCGCGCTCTCGGGCATCGCCACCGTCTACACCACCATCATCCGCGGCGTGCCCGATCTCGTGCTGATGCTGCTGCTGTTCTACTCGCTGCAGATCTGGCTGAACGACGCCACCGACTATTTCAAACTCAACCAGATCAACCTCGACCCCTTCACCAGCGGCGTCATTACGCTCGGCTTCATCTACGGCGCCTACTTCACCGAGACATTCCGCGGCGCCTTCATGGCCGTGCCGCGCGGCCAGCTTGAGGCGGCGCGCGCCTTCGGGATGCGCCCGCTGCTCGTATTCCGCCGCATCCTGTTCCCGCAGATGATGCGCTACGCGCTCCCCGGGCTTGGCAACAACTGGCAGGTGATCCTGAAAGCCACCGCACTCGTCTCGATCATCGGGCTTTCCGACATCATCAAGGCGACCCAGGATGCCGGCAAGGGCACCTTCCGGATGTTTTATTTCTCGGTGCTGGCCGGGCTCGTCTATCTCTGTCTGACCGTGCTCTCGAACGGCGTGTTGCTGCTGCTGGAACGCAAATACGCGGTCGGCGTGCGCAAGGCGGTGCTATGATCTACATCATCCAGAACTACTGGCAAGCCTTCCTGTATTCGGATGGCTACAACATGACCGGCCTCGCGATGACGCTGTGGCTGCTGGTGATCTCCTGCGCCATCGGCTTTTGCCTCGCGCTGCCGCTCGCCGTCGCCCGCAACGCGCGCAACCCGCTGCTATGGGGTCCCGTCTGGCTCTACACGTTCATCTTTCGCGGCACGCCGCTCTACGTGCAGCTGCTCGTCATCTATACCGGCGTATACAGCCTTGACGTCGTGCAGCACACGCCGGCGCTCAACGCCTTTTTCCGCCAGGGCATCAACTGCACGATCCTCGCCTTCGCGCTCAACACCGGCGCCTACACCACGGAGATTTTCGCGGGCGCCATCCGCGAGACCTCGTTCGGCGAGGTCGACGCCGCGCGCTCGCTCGGGATGTCGCAATGGAATCTCTACCGGCGCATCATTCTCCCGAGCGCGCTGCGCCGTGCGCTGCCGGTTTACAGCAACGAGGTGATTCTCATGCTGCATTCGACCACGCTCGCCTTCACGGCGACGGTGCCAGATATTTTGAAAGTGGCGAATGACGCGAACTCCGCGACGTACAACTCATTCGCCGCGTTCGGCATTGCGGCGGTTATTTATCTATGCGTTTCGTTCACGCTGATTTTCGGTTTCCGCAAAGCAGAGCAGCATTTTTTGGCTTTTCTAAAGAGCTAAGCAAGGCAAGCTCTGCTTTTTTGAAAAAAAGCAGCAAAAAACCTCTGGGAATCTGAGCCATGGGCTGTGGTGTCTTCAAAGCGCATGACGCAAATTAGCAAAGTTTTTTGCTGTCTTCCCCAGCCTCAGGCTGCCGCCCTAACAGCCGCCGCCTTCACCTCGTCATCCACCAGATCGGCGAATGTTTTAAAATTATCCTCGAACCGTTTGACCAGCGCCGCGGCGGCAGCGTCGTAGGCGGCCTTGTCGGTCCACGCCGCGCGCGGGTCCAGCACTTCGGCCGGCACGCCGTTCACGGCTTCGGGGATCTGCAGGCCAAAGAACGGATCGGTGCGGTAGGGCGCATTGTCGAGTTCGCCGGCGAGGGCGGCGCGCAGCAGGGCGCGGGTATGGCCGATCGACATGCGCTTGCCGGTGCCATAGGCGCCGCCGGTCCAGCCGGTGTTCACGAGCCAGCAGGAGGCGCCGTGCTCCGCGATCAGCGCCTGCAGCAGCTTGCCGTAGACCTGCGGGTGGCGCGGCAGGAAGGGCGAGCCAAAGCAGGTCGAGAACGTCGCCTGCGGTTCCGAGCCCATGCCTTTCTCGGTGCCCGCCACGCGCGCGGTGTAGCCCGAGAGGAAGTGGTACATCGCCTGCGCGGGGTTGAGCCGCGCGATCGGCGGCAGCACGCCGAAGGCATCCGCCGTCAGCATGATCACGTTCTTCGGCGTGCCGCCGCGGCCTGACAGCTCGACGTTGGGGATGAACTCCACCGGGTAGCAGGCGCGCGTGTTTTCGGTGAAGGTCTGGTCGGTGAGGTCGAGCCTGCCTTGCGGATCGGCGACGACGTTTTCCAGCACGGTGCCGAAGCGGTGCGTGGCGGCCCAGATTTCCGGCTCGTTCTCCTGGCTGAGGTCGATCACTTTCGCGTAGCAGCCGCCCTCGAAGTTGAACACGCCGTCCGGGCCCCAGCCGTGCTCGTCATCGCCGATCAGCCGGCGCGCCGGGTCCGACGAGAGCGTGGTTTTGCCGGTGCCCGACAGGCCGAAGAACAAAGCGGCGTCCCCCGCCTCGCCGATATTCGCGCTGCAGTGCATCGGCAGCACGCCGCGCTCCGGCAGCAGCCAGTTCATGACGGTGAAGATCGATTTCTTGATTTCGCCGGCGTATTGCGTGCCGGCGATCACGATCATCCGCTGCTCGAACGACAGCGCGATCGCCGAGGTCGTGTTCACGCCATCGATGTCCGGGTCCGCCTCAAAATCCGGCGCGTGCAGGATGACGTAATCGGGCACGAACCCGGCGAGCTCCGCAGTCGGCGGCCGGATGAACATGTTGCGCGCGAACAGCGCCTGCCAGGCGCCAGTGGTGACCAGGCGCACGCGGATGCGGTTCGCGGGGTCGGCGCCCGCATACAGGTCCTGGGTGAACAGCTCGCGGCCCTGCAGATACGCCTGCACCCTGGTTTTCAGCAGCCCGAATTTCTCGGCCGAGAGTTTCTGGTTGACCTTGCCCCACCAGACATCGCCGGTGGTCGACGGCTCGTCCACCACGAACTTGTCGCCGACCGAGCGACCCGTATGCACGCCCGTGCGCACGATGATCGCGCCATCCGCCGACAGGCGCCCCTCGCCCTTGCGCAGCGAATGCGTCACCAGCTGCGGCGCCGTCAGGTTCGCGTGCAGGGAAGCGGCCACGCGCACGCCGGTGCCGGCCAGCGGCGCGGCATCGCGGAAGGGGGTCAGGTCAGACATATGGTTCACGATCGGACGGTCCTCTGCGTCTATAAAATGTACTCTCGTCTTCTCATAAGCAGCCGAACGGCCCGCATCAACCGTTGGCAGGCGCCCGCAACGCATTAATTTCATGCCGCAATGCAGCAGGGTCCAGCGGCGCGGCCGCGGCAAATCCCCCGACATAATGCGCAGCCTTCAACGTTAGCTTCCAGAAATGAAAATCCGTGAAATCAGCATACCCCGCCGCATAGGGATGAAACCTCAGGTAGAGCTCCCGCGCCGCCGCGTCCGCCACGATGGCCGCCTCGCCGCTCACCAGCAAGCGCGGCGATGTCTGCGGGTTTTCGCTCGCCGCCGCCCCCGTCACCAGCAAAGCCGCCGCGGCGTTCGCCCGCAGGTGCTTCGTATGCGCCGACAGATCCGACAGTAGCAGCAGCACGTCCCCCCGTTCATCCAGCGCAGGCGTCACCAGCGCCGCGTGTGGCGCGCCATCCGCCACCGTCGCGAGGCTCCCCGCCCGCGCGCCCGCCAGCAGCACCGCCGCCTCCCGGACGAAACTGCGCTCTTGATTTGCTGCCATAATACGGTCACTCCCAAGCTGCATCACCGCAGTATGAGCCCGCGCAAATGAAACACACAATCGCTTTGGTCGATGACGACCGTAACATCCTCACCTCCGTCCAGATGACCCTGGAGCAGGAAGGTTTTACGGTCCGAACCTATACGGATGGTGAATCAGCGCTCCAGGCGCTGCTCGCCAAACCCGTCGACCTCGCGGTCCTCGACATCAAAATGCCGCGCATGGACGGCATGGAGCTGCTGCAGAAACTGCGCGCCCGCTCCGCCATGCCGGTGATCTTCCTCACCAGCAAGGACGACGAGCTCGACGAGCTGATGGGCCTGCGCCTCGGCGCCGATGACTACATCACCAAGCCCTTCAGCCAGCGCCTGCTGCTCGAGCGCATCCGCGCCCTGCTCCGCCGCAACGAGGTCTCCAAGGCCGAAGGCTCGGGCGCCGCACCGGCCAGCGTCCTCACCCGCGGCCATCTCACCCTGGATGAGACCAAGCACCAATGCCTCTGGAAGGGCCTCGACATCCAGCTGACGGTCACCGAATTCCTGCTGGTGAAGGCGCTCGCCGCCCGCCCCGGCATGGTCAAATCGCGCGACCAGCTGATCGACGCCGCCTACGGCGAAAACGTCTATGTCGACGACCGCACGATCGACAGCCACGTCAAACGCCTGCGCAAAAAATTCCGCCAGGAGGATGAGGAGTTCGATCAGATCGAGACGCTGTACGGGATTGGGTATCGGTATAAGGAAGCGTGACGCGCGCCAGAACGACGCCGGCAAGCGCTGCTTTTTTGCATAAAAGCAGCAAAAAACTTTTGCTAACTGGGGGCTAACTATGGCTAGAAAGCCTCGGCTTTCGCGGTTGTTGCGGGATATCCTTCTCGTTAACCTCCTGCCGGTCGCCCTCATTTTCGCGGCATTGTTCTATCTGGACCAGTACCAGCAGGGCCTCCTCGCCGCCGAGGTCGCCGCCCTGCGCGAGCAGGCCCGCATCTACGCCGGCGCCCTCGCCCAAAGTGCGGTCGACACCAACGCCAACGGCCAGGTCGCCCTCAACCCGGACCTCGCCCAGCCGCTGCTCTACCAGCTCATCGAACCCACGCCCAACGCCCAGGCCCTCATCTACGGCCCCGACGGCGAACTCATCGCCAATTCCCGCGTCCACCCCGGCCCCGGCGGCGCCATCATCACCGAGCCGCTCGCCGCCCCGCCGCCCCCTGGCCTCGTCAACCGCCTGGTGAGCTTCGTCTATGACCACCTCTCGGGCTCCGTCGCCGGCACGCCCGGCGCCGCGGCACCCATCGGCTCCGGCGCGGGCGAGGACCCCGACACGCTCGGCTGGCAGCCCGACCCGCGCGAGGCCCTCCAGCTCACCAGCGCCCCGCCCAACCAGGATTCCGCCCCCTTCGTGCGCCGCGACACCGCCGGCCAGCTCCTCATCACCGTCGCCGAACCGATCGCCCGCAGCCAGCAGAATGTCGGCACCGTCCTCCTCACCCGCGAAGCCGACGAGGTGGATTCAGCCGTCCTCGCCGTCCGCCTCTCCATCCTCGGCCTCTTCGCCCTCGCCCTCGCCCTCACCGTCATCGTCTCGCTCTACCTCGCCCGCACGATCGCGAGCCCCATCGTCCGCCTCGCCACCGCCGCCGCCCTCATGCGCGAAGGCCGCGCCCGCACCCAGGCCCTCCCCGAAAACATCACCGGCCGCAACGATGACATCGGCACCCTCGCGCGCGCCCTCGACGGCTCGGCGCAGGCCCTCTGGGCGCGGATGGACGCCATCGAGCAGTTCGCAGCCGATGTCAGCCACGAAATCAAGAACCCGCTCTCCTCCATCCGCTCCGCCATCGAAACCCTCGCCCGCGTCGAAGACCCCACCCGCGCCTCGCGCCTGCTCGCCATCATCACGCAGGACGTCGCGAGACTGGACCGTCTCATCACCGACATCTCCGACAGCTCGCGCCTGGACTCCGAACTCTCCCGCGCCGCCCCCGAAACGGTGGACATGGCGCGCATCCTCTACACCCTCGCCGAAATCCACGATGCGACCCGAAAAGATGACGGCCCGATCATGGAAGTCGACGCCCCTGCCACCGGCCTGCTGGTGCGCGGTGCGGAAAACCGCCTGGTGCAGGTGCTGCGCAACCTCATCGGCAACGCGATCTCCTTCAGCCCGGCGCGCGCCAGGATCTTTTTGCGCGGCCGGGAGACCGGGGGCATGGTGGAACTGTCCGTGGAAGACGAAGGCCCCGGCATCCCCGACGGCAAACTCGACGGCATTTTTGATCGCTTCTATTCCGAACGCCCGCAAAGCGAACAATTCGGCAGCCACTCAGGCCTCGGCCTCTCGATCTCCCGGCAAATCGTCGAAGCCCACCAGGGCCGCATCGCGGCCGAAAACCGGCGGGATGAGGCAGGGGCGATTATCGGGGCACGATTCGTGATCCGGTTGCCGAAGGCGGAGTAAGGGAGAGGAAGCAAGCGCTACTTTTTTGAAAAAAAGTAGCAAAAAACTTTTGGGAATTTGGGCCTGTGATGGACTCAAGACCAAGACTTCGAGATTTCGACAACCCGCGCCACGGGCCAGGCATCACCTCCGCCTGGCCCGGAGCAGAACGGGCCAAAAATCAGATGGCCCGGCGGCCCACCACCGCGTGGTAGACCACCAGCACCACCACGGCGCCGATGACCGACACGATCATGGAGTGCAGGTTCAGCCCCGTGACGCCAACGGCGTCGAACGAGCTGAAAATCGCACCACCGGCAAGCGCGCCGACGATGCCGAGGATGATGTCCAGCACAAACCCGTCACCCGAGCGGTTGACGATTTTGCTCGCGATAAAACCAGCAACAAGACCAAGCACTAGCCAGCCGATGATTGACATGTCTCTATCCTCTTCAATGTTGGGGAGATGTGAGAGCCGACGAAAGGCATGATCGCCACAGACGATCATGCCCCTCATCCGAGCCGGCAGCCGCCAGCCCATAGTTCAACAAGCAACGACCTCAGAAGACGTTATGGTGATCCGTGTAGCAGGTCAGCGCCGCTCGACGCCCACCAGAACGACTTCAGAAAAATCACTTCTTGAGGAAGTCGCGCGCGGTGTCCTTCGCATTGCCGACGGTGCTCTGCACCTTGCCGGCGGTCTTTTCCGCAGCGCCCTCGGCCTGCGTCTTGGTGTCGCCGGTCAGCTTGCCAATGGCCTCCTTGATGGTGCCGGTAACCTGCTTGGCAGCGCCTTCGATACGATCCTTGTCCATAGCAAAACTCCGTGTTTGGTCCATTCAGGCTGCGCTCATCGCAACCGGTGAGCGGGAAATAGGCCCCGCGCCGTTGCCAAAACAGACCAAAAACTACCAAATCGTCTGGTACATTTGCACCAGGATTTACCCCTTCGGCCTGGCCCTGGCCCCCATGATGCCCCGCTCCCGCGCCCAGATCGCGGCCGCGCTGCGCCGGTGCACGCCGATTTTGCCGTACAGCGCCGCGACATGGTTACGCACGGTGTTGCGCGACAATCCGGCGGCCAGCGCGATGTCCTTGTCGCTCAGCCCCTCGCAGATGAACCCCAGCATTTCGCGCTCGCGCAACGTCAGCTCCGCAAGCTCCGCCGGCCGCCCGGCGTTTTTGGGTTCGCGCAGGTTCGCGAGCTTCTCGATCACCGTCTGGCTGAACCAGGTCGTATCCTTCATCACCGCCTCGATCGCGGCGACGAGGTCCGCCTCCGAGCGTTTGCGCTCCGAGATATCGAGCATCACGCTCAGCACATAGGGTTTGCCGGAAATCTCCACCACCTCGGCGGAAATCAGGCAGTCGATCACGCCGGCTTGCACCGCAAGCCGCGCCTCAAAATTCCGCAAGGCGCCGCTCTCGCGCAGCGTCGCCTCGAACATCCGGCGTTTCGCGCCATCTTCCCAAAGATCGATGTCATAGGCGGTCTTGCCGATCGCCTCCGCGGCCGGCCCGCCCATCACCGCCGCGAACGCGTCGTTCACGTCGAGGATGCTGAAACCCTCAAGCGTCGTCAGCATCATCGGCACGGGCGCCAGCCGGAACGCTTTCGCGAACCGCTCCTCGCTCTGCCGCAGCAGCGTCTCCGCCCGCTTGCGCGGCTCAAGGTCCATGAAGGTGAACAGCATGCACTCATCGCCTGCAAGCTCGATCGGCTGGCCCGCAACGACGACGGGTTTCTGCGCGCCGCCCGGCAGCCGCAGATTCGCCTCCATCTGGCGTATCGTTTGCCAGTTGCCGAGGCGCGTGATGGCATCCTCGCGGTTCTCCGCCTCCTCCAGCACGTCGAGCTCGTAGATGGACCGGCCAATGACGGCGTCCCTCGCATAGCCGGTCATGTCCATAAAACCCTGGTTCACGCGGCAAAAACGCAGATCCGCGACCTTGCAGATCACGGCCGGCGCCGGGTTGGCGTTAAACGTGCGCTCGAAACGTTCCTCGGCGCTGTAGCGCTCCGTCACATCGTTGATGACCAGCACGAGCGATTCCGGGTTCGCATCGTCATCGCCCAGCACGAGCCCGCGCAGGCTGTGCACCCGCTTGCGCGCCTCCTCGTCACCTGCCCGCGTCACTTCGACGATGATGTCCGAAAACGCCTTGCCCGCGAGCAACCGCGCCATCGGAAAATCCTCGGCCGCGAGCTCATGATGGTTGCGGTAGTGCAGGTCGAACGTCTTGAAAAACGCGTCGGCATCGGCGCCCAGCTCGTCGAGCGCCGCCACGCCGTAAGCCGCCAGGGCCGCCTCGTTCGCCCACACGATGCGCCCATCGGTATCGAGCAGCAGCACGCCCTCGCTCAGGCCCGCGACGATGTCCTGCAGATGCCGCCGGTACACGCGAGGTTTCTCTTCATCCGCCATGTCAACGCTCCTACACCCCGGGGCGGATGATTCAAATCATTGTCGCCGCGCGGGCGGGCGGCTAACGTTGCCGCATGTTGACGATCATCGATCACCCGCTGGTGCAGCACAAACTCACCCTCCTGCGCAAACGCGACACCAACACCGGTGATTTCCGGCGCCTCTGCCGCGAAATCAGCCTGCTGCTGGGCTATGAGGTGCTGCGCGACCTGCCGCTCGAGCCGCTCGCGATCGAGACGCCGCTGGAGCCGATGCAGGCCGTTCAGGTCGCGGGCAAAAAGCTCTGCTTCATCTCCATCCTGCGCGCCGGCAACGGCATTCTGGACGGCATACTGGACCTCGTGCCCGCCGCCCGCATCGGCCATGTCGGCCTGTTCCGCGACCCCGCGACCCACAAGCCGGTGCAATACTATTTCAAGGTGCCCGACGAACTTGCCGCACGGCTCTGCATCGTCGTCGACCCGATGCTCGCCACCGGGCATTCGGCGAGTGCCGCCGTCACCATGTTGAAGGAGGCCGGCGCCAGGCGGCTCAAATTCGTGTGCCTGCTCGCCGTCCCGGAAGGTGTCGCCGCGTTCGAGGCGGCCCACCCGGACGTGCCGATTTTCGCGGCGGCGCTGGACCGGCAGTTGGACGACCACGCGTATATAAGGCCGGGGCTGGGTGATGCGGGAGACCGATTGTTTGGGACCAGGTAGGGGAGGGCAAGGGCTACTTTTTCGAAAAAACGAGCAAAAAACTTTTGGGACTCAGTGTCCATGGTCGTTGGCGCCGCCAAAGCCCATGACCCATGGCCAGCTCAAATCCTCTCAAACACCGCCGCGATCCCCTGCCCGCCGCCGATGCACATCGTCACCAGCGCATACCGCCCCTTGATGCGCGCGAGCTCATAAATCGCCTTCACCGCGATGATCGCCCCGGACGCGCCAACCGGGTGCCCGAGCGCCACGGCCCCGCCATTCGGGTTGACCTTATGCGCCGGAAACCCGAGGTCCCGCGCCACCGCGCAAGCCTGGGCGGCGAACGCTTCGTTGGACTCGATCACGTCCATGTCGGCGATACTGAGCCCGGCTTTCCGCAATGCGTTCTGCGAGGCGGGCACCGGCCCGAGCCCCATGACCTCCGGCGCCACCCCGGCATGGCCATAGGCGACAAGCCGCGCCATCGGCGCCGCACCGCGGCGCGCAACCTCCGACCCGCTCGCCAGCACCAGCGCCGCCGCCCCGTCATTCAGGCCGGACGCATTGCCCGCGGTCACCGAGCCGTCCTTCCGGAACGCGGGTTTGAGCGCGGCGAGCGACTCCCCGCTCACATCGTCGCGCACATGCTCATCCGTATCGAACACGACCGTGCCTTTGCGGGAGGGCAGCTCGACCGGCACGATCTGCGAGGTGAACCGCCCCTCGGCGATCGCTGCCGCCGCCCGGCGGTGGGACTCCACGGCGAACGCATCCTGCGTCTCGCGGGTGATCTGATAGCGTGCCGCGATGTTCTCGGCGGTAATCCCCATATGGCCATGGCCGAACGGGTCGTGCAGCGCGCCCACCACCATGTCCACGACCTTGCCATCCCCGAGGCGCGCGCCCCAGCGCTCGGCCGGCAGCAGGTAGCCGCCGCGCGACATGGATTCCGCACCGCCCGCAATCGCGATCGCGGCATCGCCCAGCATGATCGCCTGCGCCGCCGACACCACGGCCTGCAACCCCGAGCCGCAGAGCCGGTTGACGGTGAGCGCCGGCGTTTCCACCGGCAATCCGGCATCGACCGCGGCCACGCGCGCCAGATACGCGTCCCGCGGCTCGGTATGGATCACGTTGCCCATGACGACGTGCTGCACCTCCGCCGCCGCGACGCCGCTTTGCACCAGTGCCGCGCGGATCGCGATCTCGCCGAGCTTCGTCGGCGGCATGTCCTTGAGGCTCTTGCCGAAGTCGCCGATGGCCGTGCGCCGGCCGGCGAGTACGTAGACGTCTTCCATGGAGCGTTCCTTGTTCTGGCGTTTCTGGACACCAGCAAAGCGCGAACATGGCGCAAACGCAATCTGGCCGCCGCTTGAACCTCCATGCACGCTGCCAAACCTGTGCGCCGGTACACCAGGGGAGGGACCATGGCAGAACCGGCGGACGCCAACATCGCAAGCGCCAGCGCGGTCATCCTGTGCTTCGTCGCCGGCACGACGGACGTGCTCTCCTACCTCACCCTCGGACAGATTTTCACCTCCGCGATGACCGGCTGCGCCGCCTTGTTCTTCCTCAAAGCCACCGGCGGCCACTACCCGGCCGCCCTCCGCGCCGCGCTGGCGCTGGCGAGCTACATGCTGGGCTGCGCGCTCGCCACCCTGCTGCAGCCGCGCGAGGCGAAAGAGGTCAAATCCCCGCGCACGCTGCGCAACCTGCTGCTGGTCGAGGTCGCCCTGCTGCTCGGCTACTGCGTGCTGGCCGCCCTCGCCGCCCATCCGGCCACCGGCGCCGCGCGGCTGTGGCTGATCGTGATCTCAGCGACCGCGATGGGCCTGCAGTCGATCGTGGCACAGGATTTGAGCGAGCCTGGCATCAGCACCGTGGTGCTGAACCCGACCATGACGAGCCTGGGCGTGGCGCTGACCAAGCGGATGATCGGGCAGGAGCGCAAACTGCCGCGCGACAACCGGCTGCAGATTTTCGTGCTGATCGCGTATGCCGCCGGCGCTCTGATGACGGCGGTGGTGATCGCGCGGCATGTGACGGAGGTGAACTGGGTGCCGTTGGTGGGGGTGGCCGTGGTGCTGGGGCTTTATCAAAAGGTAAGTAGAAGCACTACTTTTTGTGAACAAAAAGTAGCACAAAAACGTTGATAGCTCTCAGCCATGGGATCTGGCGCCCTCCACGGCACAATTTCAGGCCAAAAGTTTTTGGCTTCTTTTTTTCAAAAAAGAAGCGCTTTCTTCCCCCATGCTAACGGCCCCCCTATCCCACATCCAATCCCTCATCGGCACCAACCTCGGCGCCTCCTCCTGGGTCCTCGTCGACCAGGATCGCATCAACCGCTTCGCCGAGGTCACCGGCGACCACCAATTCATCCATGTCGATCCCGCCGCCGCGGCGGCGACCCCCTTTGGCGGCACCATCGCGCACGGGCTGCTGACACTCTCGCTGTTGCCGGCCTTCGCCTACGAGGTTCTGCCCAAGCCGGAGGGCATGAAGATGGCCGCGAATTACGGCTACAACAGAATCCGCTTCATCACGCCGGTGCGCAGCGGCAGCCGCCTGCGCGCGCACTTCACGCTGCTGGACTTCACCGAGGTGAAACCGGGCCGCTGGCAGCAGGTGACCGAGGTGACGGTGGAGATCGAGGGGGCGGATAAGCCGGCACTGGTGGCGGAGTGGATCAGTCAGGCTTTTGTTTAGGAGGCGAAGGAAGAGCTACTTTTCGTGAACAAAAAGTAGCAGACTTTGCGGTTCGGGGATTTGGCGGCGGCTGCGGCATAGGTCGCGACAAAAACATGCTTCCTACGGAACCGTCAGCAAGCGGCCATCCGCCGGACGATCCGCCTGTGATGAAACTGACGTCATGCGCACCTGCATTCCGTTCGTCATACTGCTCCTGGCCTGGGCGCCGCCCTGCGCGGCCGCCACCACGCCGGCTTCGCCCAAGCCGGGCCTCGTCACCGTCCCTAAACCCACCGCGGAGGGCCTGCTCGGCGAAGCGGTCGTCGACACCGCCGGCGCCAAGGTCGGCACCGTCGTCAACGTGCTGGTCGATCAGTTCGGCAAGCCGCAGGCTGCCGTCATCCAGTTCGCGGGCTTCCTCGGCGTCGGCAACCGGGAGGTCGCCCTCGCCTGGAACGCCCTGCGCTTCTCCCTGCACGGCAATGACATCGTGATCACGGTCACGGTCGACGCCAACACCGTCAAGGCGCTGCCGCAATACGCCGCCGACGCGCCGACCGTCCCGCTCGCCACCCCGGCGCACACCCAACCGGTCGTGACCGCGGGTAAAACCGCACCTTGAGCGAAGGCCGCCAGACGTCCGGCGCCGACCCGCGGAGCCTGCGCGCGCTCGACATGGTGAATTTTCTCGTGGCCGACGTACAGACGGGCTTCGGCCCGTTCATCGCCATCTACCTCACCCGGCATCAATGGACGGACCTTGCGATCGGCAGCGTCCTCTCGCTCGGCACCTTCGCCGCCATGGCGAGCCAGCTGCCCGCCGGCGCGCTGGTCGACTGGATGGCGAACAAGCGCACCGCCGCCCGCCTTGCCTTGCTCGCCCTGATGCTGAGTGCGGGCCTGCTCATCGCCATCCCGACCGCCGGCGGCGTCGGCCTCGCCGAGATCCTGCATGGCTTTGCGAGCTGCATGCTGAGCCCCGCGGTCGCCGCGATCACCATCACGCTGGTCGGCCGCGCGGCGCTGGGCGAGCGGCTCGGGCGCAATGCGCGCTTCTCCTCGATCGGTGCTGCCATCGCCGCCGCGGTGATGGGCGCCTGCGGCTACTACCTCGCACCGGCTTCGGTGTTCTGGCTGACGGCCCTGCTGTGCTGCCCCGCCATGGTGGCCCTCTCGCGCATCAGGCCAGGCGCCGCGCGCGGCTTTGCCGCAGGCGAGCCCGGGTCCAAAATCAGCCTCTGGCCTGGCCTTGCGGCCCTGGCACTCGACAAGCGGCTGCTCGCGTTCATGGGCTGCATCATGCTGTTCCAGGTCGCGGATTCAGCGATGCTGCCATTCGTCGGCACTGAAATCGCCGGGCGTTCCGGCAGCGTCGCCAACCTCGTGGTCGCGGCCTGCCTGGTCGGGCCGCAGATCATCGTCGCCACGATCGCCCCGTGGATCGGGCGCACCGCGCAAACCCGCGGACGCCGCTTTGTCCTGCTGCTGGGCTTCGCCGCCGAGCCGCTGCGCGGCCTGCTGTTCGCCACGACCGGCGCGCCGGTGCCGGTCGTGCTGATCCAGGGGCTGAACGGGATCAGTGCGGCGGCCATCGGCGTGTCGCTGCCGCTGGTGGCGGCGGACATTGCGCGCGAGCGCGGCCATTTCAATCTGACGATCGGCGCGATCGGCCTCGCGGTCGGCCTCGGCGCCACCATCAGCAACGCGCTCGCCGGCGCCATGGCAAGTGCGGCGGGACCAAAATTCGCATTCCTGGCGCTCGCCGGGGCGGGCGTGGTGGGCACGGCGATGGTGTGGCTGATCATGCCGGAAACCGGCCCGGACCAGAGCGTGCCCGGGACGCTGTCCCCGCAGCGCCGGGCAGCGGAGTAAGCAAGCAAGCGCTTCTTTTAAAAAAAGCAAAAAACGTCCATCAATCCGGGCCGCAGGCGCACGGCCCCAGCGCCCCCTTACGGCCGCCGGAGCGGCTTTCGGAACAGTCTCTCAGTTGCCGGCGGCAGCGTGGTTCGAGACCAAGTCTGTCCATTGGCTCTGGCCGGTGAGTTGGTAGGCAACGGCGTAGAAACGCTGCTGCAGCTGCTCCAGCGGAAAGCTCGACGGGTCGAGCGTAAACCCCTGCGCCGCGGCCTTGCCGAAGAGGCTCGCCGCCATCGCCGGATCTTTGGGCACGACCTGGCCGGTTTCATACATCGCGCCCAGGGCGAATTCGCCGCACGCATTGCCGCTGGCGGCGGCTTTTTCATATAACGGAACGGCGTCGGCAGGGTCCGGCGGCGGCGGTCCCTGGGCAAAACTCCCGGTCTGGTACAGGAAGCCGAGCTCGCACTGCGCCTCGGCATTCCCCGCATCGCCCGCCTGGGTGAGCAGATGGGCGGCGCCGATATAATCCTGCACCACCCCGAGCCCCACATAATCGAGCGTGCCGAGCTGGAATGCGGCGGTCGGGTCACCGTTGGCGGCGCGGGCCTGCAGGGGGGCGGGGTCAAACCCGCCAGCGGCCGACGGCTCAGCGCGGGCGGCGCCAGCCAGCAGGAGGCTGCCCAGGCCCAGCGCGGCCATCCCAACCCAGGCTGTGAGTTTCGGCGCACGCATTGGCGTCCGCCCATCCCCGGCCCGGACATCGTCGATGCGGCAATCGGCGCGCGGCGTCATTTGACCGTGGCCCCCAACGCACGGCGTTTGGCCGGCTCTGCACCCGAACGGACCGGCGTGGCCGCCTGCCACGAAACGGCGCCCGGCGGCGCAGGGTCGCGCATCTGTGTGATCCTGAACTCGGAGACCAGCTCGCCGAGCAGCGCCGCATCATGGCTGAGGCTGGTCGCCGCCGCCGCCGTCTCCTCCACCATCGCCGCATTCTGCTGCGTCGTATGATCGATCTGCCCGACCGCCACATTCACCTGGTCGAGCGCAATCGCCTGCGCCTTGGCCGCCGCCGCGATGTCGCGCGCGAGGTTGGTCAGCTGCGTGATCTGGTCGTTGATGCGCAGCAGCGCCGCACCGGTGTCGTTCACGAGCTTGACCCCGTTGCCGACCTGCGTGCCGGAGGCCGAGATGATGGTCTTGATCTCCTTGGCCGAATCCGCGGACCGGCGGGCCAGCGCGCGCACCTCGGTGGCGACGACCGCAAAGCCGCGCCCCGCATCCCCCGCGCGCGCGGCCTCCACGCCGGCGTTGAGCGCCAGCAGGTTGGTCTGGAACGCGATCTCGTCGATCACGCTGATGATGTTGGCGATCTGGCGCGACGAGCTCTCGATGCCGGCCATGGCGCTCACGGTCTGGTTGACCACCACGCCGGAATCGGCGGCCTGGGCAGAGGCGGCGGCGGCGAGGGCCGCGGCGCGGTCCGCGTTCAGCGCGGTCTCCTTCACGGTCGCGGTCAGCTCATCCAGTGCTGCGGCGGCCTCCTCGAGCTGCACGGCCTGCTGCTCGGTCCGCCGCGCGAGATCGGCCGATGCCGAACCCGTCTCGCGCGCGCTCGCCTCGACGCTGCGGGTGCTGACCAGAACCCGATGCATCGTGCCTTCCATCTTGGCGGACGCATCATTGAAATCCTGCCGCAGGCCCTTATAGTCGCCTTCGAAATCATCTTTGATTTTCCAGGTGAGATCGCCGTTGGTGAAGCTTAGCAGCGCGCCGGTCAGCGTCTCGACGACATGTTTCTGCGTGGCGAGCGTGGCGGCGCGTTCGGCATCCTGGCGCTGCCGGTCCGCCGCCACCGCTGCCCGGTCCGCCACCGCGCGTTCCTCCAGCTTGCGCTTATCGGTCAGCGCGTCGCGGAACGTCGCGAAGGCGCGGGCGAGATCACCCAGCGCGCCGCGCCGTTCCGTGCCGGCAAGCTCGGCCTGCTCATCGCCATGCGCGAGCGCATCCAGCGCCCGCGCCGCACCCGCAAGCCGGCGCGCATTCAGGCTGACCGACCGCACCGCCGCCGCCGCCATCAGGCAGAGCAATGCCAGCACGGCGTAGGCCCCGGCCGCGAAAGCGCCGACGGCTTTCACGTCCGCGCGGCCATAGAACGCGCTGTCCGGTATCACCGCCCACACCTTCCAATGGGACTGAGGATCATTGACGGAGAGCGGGACGACCTCTGAATAGATAACCCTGGAATCCGGAATCGCCTGCGCCGCAGCGCGCAACGCCGCCGCGTCCAGCCGCGTTTTGCCGGACACCAGCAGCGCGCCATAATCAGGGTTGACCAGGGCATAATCCTGCGCCGGCAGCACCGCGCGGATCGCCTGCAGCCGGACGATCGCCGAAATCGTCCCCTTGAAGGCGCCATCCGGCCCGAAAAACGGCACCGAGAAGATCATGCCCGTACGGTCAGCGTCTTTCAGCGTAATGTTATACACCGTGTTGTCGCAGGTCACGACCGCCGGCCCCGAGATCATCGGCAGGTTCAGCCCCTGGGTCGCCGCGATCATCGGCGTATGCTGCGCGTACCACAGCATCTGGCGGTGTAGCAGATGATATTCATAAATCTCGGCCTCGAACCGCCGCGTGACATTGCCGCCGCCCGCGTCATCGGAGACCAGGTCATCGAACATCAGGATCGGCGTCTGCGGCGCGCCGGTCACCGGGTCGATCTGGTCGGCATCGAGCGTGCGCGGCACAACGTACACTTCCGAAACATCGACGTTGCTGCCGAGATTGTTATAGAGCTCCTGAATCGTCGCGATGCCGTCCTTGTCGACATTGGTGCCGTAGCGGTCGATCTTGCGCACGCTCGGCAGCCGGCTGATCGTGCGGATGCTCTGGTAGATATCATCGAACTGCCGCTGCGCCATGTTGACGGCGGCCAGAGTCGCAGCATGGGATTCCGCCCGGAACCGCGCGCGCGCCGCATCAAGACCCGCCTGCGCGTTAAGATGGATCGCCAGCGCCCCGGCCACGGCAAGGACCCCGATCAACCCATAGGCCAGATAATCGCGCCGCCCTGACCATCCGCCAGCCCCCGTTTCGCTGGCCCCCGTTCCGCTGGCCCCGGTTCCGCTGGCCCCGGTTCTGCCCCCCAACATGTTGTTCATATGCCTATTGCTCATGCCCATCCGCTCGATCCACGAGCCCGCCAGCCACCGCATCAAAACCCTTGATCCGTGCCGCGAGGTTCAGTGGCTCCGGCGTGCAGTCTCGCAGCCTGTAGCTAATGAGGCATTAAAGCCACCCGGCTCCCGGCCGCCAAATCCCCGGTAGGCAGGGGGTTTGAGCTCGAAAGCGCTGCTTTTTGCAAAAAAGCAGCAAAAAACTTTTGCTCTCCGGGCTCTGGGCGGCGCATCGTCGGCGCCCATGGCCGAAAGTCTCAAAGTCTTTTTGCTGCCGTCGCCCTTTCGTCCCTTGCCGAATCCCTCCCCGTCCGTACGCTATCCTCACACGAGCGCCAGAGGATGCCCCGGATGAACCAGCCCGCTACCCCTTTGATCCCGCGAGACCTCCTGTTCGGCAATCCCGAGAAGTCCAGCGCCAGGATCAGCCCGGACGGCGCCTCGATCGCATGGCTGGCGCCGCTCGACGGCGTGATGAACGTGTTCGTCGCCGCGCGCATGACACCCGAGGCGGCAAGCCCCCTAACGCGCGAGACCGGGCGGAATATTCCGTATTTTGTCTGGGCCGCGGACTCCCGCCACGTGCTGTTTTATAAGGACCGCGACGGCGATGAAAACTGGCACGTCCATGCCGTTGACATCGAAACCGCCGTCATGCGCGATCTGACCCCGCATGATGGTGTCAACGCCAGCATCGGCCGTATTTCACGCCGCCGGAAGAATACCGTGTTGATCGCCCACAATGCCCGGGATCAGCGCTTTCATGATCTCTACACGGTCGACGTCGCGACCGGCGCGGCGACGCTGCTCGCCGAGAATCCGGGCTTTACCAGTTTCATTGCCGACGAGGATTTTGCCGTCCGTTTCGCGGAAAAAATGAACGCGGATGGCAGCACCGACGTTTTGCGGCCGGATGACCATGGCGGCTGGACGCCGTGGCTCGCGATCGCGGCCGAGGACGCATTGCCGACCACCCTCACCAGCCATTTCGCCAGCGACGGCAAAACGACACTGATATTCGATAGCCGCGGCCGCGATACGGCCTGCCTGGCGCGGCTCGACCTTGCGACCGGGAAGACCGAGGTGCTGGCGGCCGACCCACGGGCCGATATCAGCGGTCTGATCACGGATCCCGAAACGCACGCGCCGCTCGCCTACAGCGTCTGCTACGAGCGGGCCCAGTGGCACGCGCTCGACCAGGCGATCGCGCCCGATCTCGCTTTTCTGGACGCCGCCGGCATCGGCGACTGGGAGCTGCTGTCGCGCACCGATGACGACACGCTGTGGATCGTGCGTGCGGAAGGTGACGTCGCACCTGACCGTGTGTATCTCTTTGACCGCGCGAACAACACGCTGGATAAACTCTATGACGCGAAGCCGGCTTTGGCGGGAGCCCCGCTCGCCCCGATGCGCCCGGTGGTTATTGCGGCCCGCGACGGGCTAAACCTCGTCTCCTACCTCACCCTGCCGCTCGGCGCCGCCGGGCCGCAGCCACTGGTGCTCGTCGTTCACGGCGGTCCGTGGGGGCGTGACCATTTTGGGTATAACTCTTGGCACCAATGGCTCGCCAACCGCGGCTATGCGGCGCTGTCGGTAAACTTCCGCGCCTCGACCGGGTTCGGCAAGGCTTTCATCAACGCCGGCGACCATGAATGGGGCGGCAGAATGGATGACGACCTGCTGGACGCGGTCGACTGGGCCATTGCCGAAGGCATCGCTGACCCCACGAAAGTCGCGATTTTCGGCGGCTCATACGGCGGCTATGCGGTGCTCGCGGGCATGACACGCAACCCGACGCGCTACGCCTGCGGGATTGACATCGTCGGGCCCTCCAACCTCGAGACGCTGCTCGCCACCATCCCGCCCTATTGGGAGGCGATCCGCGCCCACCTCGTCAAATCGCTCGGCGACCCCGACACAGCGGCCGGCCTCGCCATGCTGCGCGATCGCTCACCGGTGCATCGCGCCGATGCGCTCGCCCGCCCGTTGCTGATCGCGCAAGGCGCCAACGATCCGCGGGTGAAGCAGGCGGAATCCGACCAGATGGTCGCGGCACTGCGCGCGAAGGACATCCCCGTCACGTACCTGCTGTTCCCCGACGAGGGCCATGGCTTTGCCCGGCCGGAAAACCAGATCGCATTCATCGCTGTGGCGGAGCAGTTTTTGGCAAGCCATCTCGGCGGCCTTGCCGAGCCCGTGCATCCCGGTGAGCTTGAGCGCTCGACCGCGCAGTTTCTAGCTGGTAACCTGGGGTAAGGGATTAAGCGCTACATTTTTAAAAAAAAGTAGCAGAAAACTTTTGCACTCAGGACCATGGGGATGCACGCGCAACCGCGCAAAGCCCTGAACATGTCGTTTTGATATCAAAATGCATTAAACACCCGGCGGCTCTGGTCAAGCGATCACGTCACCCTACATGCGCCAAAGTAATTTTGCGCGTTACGTCTTTGCCAACACGGAGTTCCGCATGAGCCTATCGCTGTCCCTCAACGTGAACGGTGTCGCGCATGACATGGCATTGGACGACCCGCGGGTGACCCTGCTCGACCTGCTGCGCGAGCGCCTTGACCTCACCGGCACGAAAAAAGGCTGCGATCGCGGCCAGTGCGGCGCCTGCACGGTCATCGTCGACGGCCGGCGGATCAACGCCTGCCTCGCTCTGGCCGCCAGCTGCGATGGCGCCGAGATCCTCACCATCGAGGGCCTGGCGCAGGGCGACGTCCTGCACAAGGTTCAGGCCGCCTTCATCGCGCATGACGGCTTCCAGTGCGGGTTTTGCACGCCCGGCCAGATCATGAGCGCGATCGGGCTGCTCAACGAGGGACAAACCGGCGATGACCCCGAGCGTGTCCGCGAGGGCATGAGCGGTAATCTGTGCCGCTGCGGCGCCTATGACGGCATCACCGCCGCGGTGCTGGACGCGCTGCGCGAAACCCAGGCGAACACACGTCCGGAGGCCGCATGACACCGTTCGAATTTGTCCGGCCCAAAACCGTCGCTGAGGCGATCGCGGCGGCCGCCGCCCCCGGTGCGGCCTTTCTCGCCGGCGGGACCAACCTGCTCGACCTGATGAAGGGCGACGTTGCGCGCCCCAGCCGCGTCGTGGATATCACGAAATTGCCCGGCCTCGCCGCCATCGAGACCCTCGCCGATGGCGGGTTGCGCATCGGCGCGCTGGTGCGCAATGCCGACCTCGCGCATGACGCGGCCTTCGCGGCAACATACCCCGCGATCGCCGAGGCGCTGCTCTCCGGCGCCTCGCCGCAGCTGCGCAACGCCGCGACCGTCGGCGGCAACCTGATGCAGCGCACCCGCTGCGGCTATTTCTACGACCCCGCCAGCGCCTGCAACAAGCGCGAACCAGGTGCCGGCTGTGCCGCCATCGGCGGCGAGACCCGGCTGTTCGCGGTGCTCGGCTGGAGCGAACACTGCATCGCGACCAACCCTTCGGATTTCTGCGTCCCCCTGGCGGCCTTCGATGCCGTGGTCGAGATCGCCGGCCCGGCCGGCCCGCGCGAAATACCGCTCGAAGCGTTCCACCTTCTGCCGGGCGACACGCCGGCGCGGGAGACAGCACTAGCGCCCGGCGAGCTGATCGTCGCGGTCCGGCTCCCGGCCGAAGCGGCGGCCTTCGCGCCGCATGCCCGCTACATCAAACTCCGCGAACGCACGTCCTACGCCTTCGCCGTCGTCTCGGCCGCCGCCGGTCTGCGCCTCGAGGACGGGCACATCACGGCGGCCCGCCTCGCACTCGGCGGCGTGGCGCTGAAACCCTGGCGGGTGCGCGATGCCGAGGCGGCGCTGCGCGGCAAGCCGCCGGGCCGCGAGGCGTTCCGCGCCGCGGCCGACATCGCGCTGGCCGGCGCCAAACCCTCCGGGGACAACGGCTTCAAGATCGAGCTCGCCCGCCGCGTCGCCGCCCGCGCGCTCGCCCTCGCCGCCGCCGGCACGCCAACCCGCCTGCCGGCCTTGCCGGCCTCGCCCTTTGCGCCAACGCCCGGAGCCCTCCATGTCTGAGACCATCCTCAACCTCGACCCCGCGCAGCGGCGGCACGGCTCGAACATCGGCCAGCCGCTGACCCGCCGCGAGGGGCTGCTGAAAGTGACCGGCGGCGCCCGCTATGCGGCCGATCACCACCCCGACGGCATGCTCTACGCCGCACTCGCCGTCAGCGGCATCGCGCGCGGCCGCGTGGCGGCGTTGGACGTCGCGGCGGCGAAAGCGCATCCAGGCGTCGTCGAGGTGATGACGCCGGCGCACAAGCCGGCCCTCGCGCAGGATCCGGACGCCAAGACCAACCCGTTCATGTTCCGGCTGGACCTCTTGCAGACCGACCAGGTCCGCTATCCGAACCAGCCGATCGCGGTCGTCATCGCCGAGACGCTGGAAGCGGCGACCGAAGGCGTGCGCCTGCTGGCCCCGCGCTACGACGCCGAACCGGCCCGCGTCGGGCTCGATGGCGCCGAAACATTCGTGCCCGCCGCCGTCGGCGTCGGCAACCCCGCCGAGGTCGAGACCGGTGACGTCGAGGCGGGGCTCGCCGCCGCCGCCAAGCGCATCGAGGCAACTTACGAGACCCCGGCGCAGTACCACAATCCGCTGGAGCCGCACGCGATCGTCGCGGTATGGGACGGCGACCATCTGACCGTGGACACGCCAAGCCAGGGCCTCGGCATGGCGCGCGCCCGCATCGCGGGGCTGTTCGGCATCGAGGAGGACAACATCCTGATCCGCAGCCCCTTCCTCGGCGGCGGCTTTGGCTGCAAGGGCCTGCTCGCCGGACCGCAGGTGCTCGGGCTGATGGCGGCCCGTCTCGTCGGCCGGCCGGTCAAGCTCGTGCTGCGGCGCGAGCAGATGTTCGGGCCGGTCGGCCATCGCGCCCCCACCCGCCAGACCCTGCGCCTCGGCACGGACGCAACGGGCGCCCTGCTCGCCCTGGACCATCACACCCGCACGGCCACCAGCACATTCGACGATTTCCTGGAACCCGCCTCCGACGCCTCGCACACGCTCTACGCCAGCGACGCGATCCGCACCTCGCACGAAGCGCTCCGGCTCGACACCGGCACGCCGCTCTTCATGCGCGCACCCGGGGAGGCGACCGGCTCGATCGCGCTCGAGAGCGCCATCGACGAGATGGCGGCGGCCTGCGGCATGGACCCGCTCGCCTTCCGGCTGCGCAACTACGCCGAGGCCGAGCCGATTTCCGGAAAACCATTCTCCTCCAAGGCGCTGCGTGCCTGCTACGAACAGGGTGCGGCCCGCTTCGGCTGGGCCGGCCGGCCGCAGAACCCGGGCGGGATGCGCGATGCCGCCGGCCTGCTCACCGGCTGGGGCATGGGCACCGCAACCTTCCCGGCGCTGATGTTCCAGGCGCAGGCGCGCGCCGTCCTCCATCGTGACGGCACCGGCCTGGTCGAGATCGGCGCGCAAGACATGGGCCAGGGGGCCTGGACCGCCCTCGCCCAGATCGCCGCCGACAGCCTGGGCCTCGAGCTCGACCAGGTCGAATTCCGCTCCGGCTCGTCGGACCTGCCCGATGCCGGCATCGCCGGCGGCTCTGCGCATACCGCAACGGCCGGCATGGCGGTGCACAATGCCGGGGGGGACGTCATCGCCAAACTCGCCGCGTTGGCAACCGGCGATGAGCGCTCGCCGCTGTTCGGCGCCGGCAATGCGGGCGTGATTGCGCGCGGCGGCAGGCTGTACCGGCGCGACGACGAGACCCGCAGCGAGGCCTTCACCGATATCCTCGCCCGCGCCGAGCTCGCCGCCGTCGAGGGCCGCGGCAGCAGCGCGGCCGACCCCGTCGCGCAGGACAACTACGCCATGCACGCGCACGGCGCGGTGTTCGCCGAGGTCAAGGTCGACCCCGAGCTCGGCCAGGTCCGCGTCACCCGGCTCGTCGGCGCCTTCGCCGCCGGCCGCATCGTCAACCCGCGGATGGTCCGCAGCCAGTATTTCGGCGGCATGATCTGGGGCGTATCCTTCGCACTGCACGAGCACGCGGTGATGGACCGCCGCACCGGCCGGCCGATGAACGCCAATCTCGCGGAATACCACGTGCCGGTGAACGCCGACATCCCGTCACTCGAGGCGATCCTGGTCGAGGAGCACGATCCGCACGTGAACGCGCTCGGGATCAAGGGCGTGGGCGAAATCGCCATCACAGGCACGGCCGGCGCGATCGCGAACGCGGTGTGGCACGCAACCGGCCGGCGCGTTCGGCAGTTTCCGATGGCGATCGAGGATGTGCTGGGGATTTAAGTAAGGCCAAAATTTTGGACGCGGGGTCGTGGAGGCTGACGGCGCCACGGCCCATAACGCGGATTCCCAAAGTTTTTTTGCTACTTTTTATTCACAAAAAGTAGTCCTTACCTCTGTTTCCTGCCATGGCTCTCCCATGCTCACCCTCGCCACCCATAGCGGCAAATTCCACTGCGACGAGGTTTTCGCCTACGTCGTCCTCCGCCTCGCCCTCGGGCTGGACGCCCCGGGCCAGGACCACACCCTGCGCCGCACCCGCGATGCCGCCCTGATCGAAGCCGCCGACATCGTCTGGGACGTCGGCGGCCTGTTCGACAACGAGGCGCTGCGGTTCGACCATCACCAGCGCGGCGCGCCATTGCGCGCGGATGGTACGCCGTTCTCGTCCGCCGGCCTGGTCTGGCAAATTTACGGCGAGCGCGCTGTCGCAGCGCTTCTCAGCGGCAGCGCCTTTGCGCCGGCCATCGCGGGCGAGCTCGACGACAGCCTGGTGCGGCGGATCGACGAGCTCGATAACGGCATATCCGCCGCGGGCCCGGTAACGCGCGACACGCTGGGGCTGGCGAGGCTGGTCGAGGATTTCAATCCATCCTGGGACGATCCGGCCGCGAACGGGCCGACCGCGGGGGACGAGGCGTTCCTTGCCGCGACACGGCTGGTCGAGGGCGTGCTGCGCCGCAGGGTCGAGGGCATGCGCGCCCGGCACGCCGCCGAGAGCGAGATACTGGCGGCCTACGCGCAGGGCAGCGACCCCAGGCTGCTGGTGCTGGCGCGCGGGATGCCGTGGAAGAACGTGGTGTTCGCGCAGGGACTGCCGGTGCTGTTCACGATCTCGCCGGCCTCCAACGGCAACTGGATGGTGGACGCCGTGCCGCCCGAGCCCGGCTCGTTCGACCAGCGTCTGCCACTGCCCGCAAGCTGGGCGGGGCTGCAGAACGAGGCTCTGGCGGCCGAGACCGGCGTGCCGGACGCCGTGTTCGTGCATCTGCGGCGCTTTGTGGCGGCCGCAAAGTCGCAGGCGGGGGCGCTGGCGCTGGCGCGGCTGGCGATGGAAAATCAGTGAGTAAGCGACGACTTTTTGTGAACAAAAAGTAGCACAAAACTTTGCGCCTGGGGTCACGGCGGGTTGGCGCTGTTCCCGGCTGGGCATGCAAAATTTTGTTCGTGAACTTTGTGCCGCCGGCTACCGGAGATTGTCTTCCAGCCGGCACAAATGCCATTCACAATTGTGCGGAATATGCTAAAGTTTCTGCAATAGAACGGCTTCTCCCGGAACCAGCGTCCGGGCGATGGCAGGGAGAGTGATTGTGGAAACGAATGTGACACCCTGTGCGCGCAGCGGCCGGCTCCGGCGCGGGCGGCCGGTATATTAAGACGGCGAGTGTAAGACTTGTCCGCCTCGGCGCTGGAGGCCCTGATTGAGGTCCGTTCGCGCATAACCCCCATGATTGCGCGCGCCAAACTCTGGCACCTGGCGATATGGCTTGCCGTGGGCCTCGCCGTGCTCGTGGTGAATGTCGATCTACTGAAGCACCGTGCCCGCGAGACGGCGATGCGCAGCGTCGGCCAGATGAGCATGCCGACGGCCCTGACATACGCCATCCTCGTCCAGAGCGAAATCGAGACGCAGCGCCTGGTGCCGTTCATTCTGGCGAACGACCCGGATGTGCTCTCGGCCCTGGTTCCAGGACCGGCTGGCGCTGCGGGACTGCAGGCGGCGAGGGTGGCACTCGACCAGAAGTTCGTGCGCCTGCGCGAGGGCACGACCGCCGGCGTCGTTTACGTGCTGGACCGCAACGGTACGTGTGTGGCCGCCAGCAACTGGAACACGCCGACGAGCTTTGTCGGGGTGGACTACGCCTTCCGGCCCTATTTCACCGGCGCCCGTGATACGGGCGATGCGGAGTATTTTGCTTCTGGCACGGTCAGCCATCTTGCGGGGCTTTTCGTCTCGCACCGGGTCCTCGACCATGGCAGGTTCGCTGGCGTCATGGTCGTCAAAGTGCAGTTCCAGAACCTCGAGGCCACCTGGACCCGGCTCGGCGCGAACGCCGCCAATGCCTTGGTCGTCGACGATCATGGTGTGGCGATCATCACGAACGTCGAGGATTGGCGCTTCCACGCGCTCCACCCGCTGCCGCCCGTTATCCGGCACAACCTGGAGCACTCCGGCCAGTACGGCGCGGCCACGCTCGAGCCATTGCCGTTCAGCTGGCGCGATCAGAACCGCCTGGCGGCCATCGGCGGCCACCGGTACCTGGCGGTCGCAACGCCGATCGCCTCCACCGCGTGGACGTTGTACCTGCTCGTCGGGCTGGATCCCGCCCTGCAATCCGCCCAGCAATTTGCGTTCGTCGCCGGCTTGTTGCTGACCTTGCTGGAGATGGGCGCCGCCGTGGCGATCCGCCTGCGGATCGCGCACGCGGTCCGGACCAAGAAGGCAACCGAGGAGATGCGGCTGATGGCGGTGACGGACGCGCTGACGCAGCTGCCCAACCGGCGCGCGTTCGAGACGAGCCTGCACGCGCTCTGGCAGACCGGCGCGCCGGGAGCGCCGCTGGCGGCGCTGATGATCGATGTCGACCATTTCAAATTCTACAATGATTTCTACGGGCATCCGGCGGGCGATGAGTGCCTGCGCGTGATCGCGAAAATCCTTCGCCAGCACGCCCGCCGGGCCGGCGACCTCGCGGCCCGTTACGGCGGGGAGGAGTTCACCCTCTTACTGCCCGGCACCGACCTCGCCCATGCGATGGCGGCGGCGGACGCCGTGCAGCACGCCATCCGTGCCCTCAAAATCCCGCATGAGAGCGCGCCGGAGCGTGGCATCGTCACGGTCAGCATCGGTGTCGGCGTAGCGCAGCCGAGCCGCGAGCGCAGCCCCGAGGCGCTCATCGCCGCGGCCGACGGCGCGCTGTATGACGCGAAAAAACGCGGGCGGGACTGTATTGCGTGTGCGGAGGAAGGGTAAGCGGTCGCCTTTTAAAGTAAGCTCCGCAAAAACTTTGCTCCCACGCGTTTGATCGCCTGGCGCCTTAACGCGCCCTTAAGCGACGTTAAGCCGGGGCGTGTTGAAATCGTTGGCAGCAGGGCCAACGTCGCGCCGGATACGCGTCCGGCCCAGGCCGATACCAAGGAAAGGAGGCCTTCATGGCAACCCCCGCAGTCACCCTGCCCCCCGTGCCGAACATCGCGCACCTCGCAACCAATCCCACACTCATCGTCAGCTTCGTCGTGAGCAATCTTCTGCATGTCCTGGGCGCGCTCGCGATCCTTGGCATCGGCTTCTGGGTGGCGGCCAAGGCGGACTACCTGGTCGGCCGCGCCTTGCGCAAATCCAAACATGTGGACGATATGCTGCGCGGCTTTTTCTCGTCGATCGCGCGGTATTTCGTCCTCACGGTGACCGTGCTCGCCGTCCTGTCGCAGTTCGGCATCCAGACCACCAGCCTGGTCGCGGTTATCGGCGCCGCCTCGCTTGCCATCGGGCTCGCCTTGCAGGGCACCTTGTCTAACCTTGCAGCCGGCGTGATGCTCTTGATTTTCCGGCCCTTCCGCATCGGCAATTCGGTAACCGTTGGCGGCAATACGGGGATAGTGAAAGCCCTGTCGCTGTTCTGGACGGAAATTGTCACAGACGCGAATGTGCAGGTGATTATCCCGAATGGCAGCGTCTGGGGCCAGCCGATCCGGAACATGAGCGCCTACGACGCGCCGGTCCCGACCGCGGAGCTGCGGATGCCGGTGCCAGCAGGCCTGCCTTTGAACGAAGCGAGGGAGAAAATCCTCGCGATCGTCGAGGCGACGCCAAAGGTGTTGCCGGCGCCGGCACCGCACGTGCTGCTGGACCGCGGCGGCGCGGATAACGCGATGCAGATGGTGGCGACGTTCGCGCCGGACGGTGACACCGCAGGGCAGGTGAAAAGCGACATCCTGCGGTCTGTGAACGAGCAGCTGGAGGCACCAAGGCCACCCGCAATGGCAGAGGCGTAACGAACGTCCTGGCCGATCTCGCTTACGTCTCTGCGAAAATGTTTCCGCAAATGCGACGAACTTGTTGTGCGTTTTTAACTAAATGTTTGATCGACTTCTCGTCGATGCAGACTAGGTCAATAGGGTTGCAAAGGCGCAACATCAGCTAAGAGGTGAACCACCAACCATGAGGTGATCAAAATGTATATGCACCAGACATTCGACTGGATTTTCTTCGCGATCGTCGGCATTCCGCTGGTTTTCGCCATTGTCGATCTATACCGGCAGGAGCGCTCCGCCAGCTAGTTCCGAGTAAGCTTCGTTGCTGAGCATTTCCAGCAAAAAGCGCAGCATTAGTCGCCGCCGGCGCCGGGGTGGGTTGTCGCGGAAGATGCAATCTCGAAACGCGCGAAGTGTCGGCGGTCGTGCGCCGCGCACAGCAATCGTACCATGTCGAGCCCAGCGCCCGGCGGCGCCAGACATAGATCAGCCGCCTTATAAACCCCTATCGGAACCACAGGGCCAGTTGGCGGCTCGATCGGTCAAATCACCCTATGATGGCGGAGAGGGTG
>Ga0116231_10000280_pt1 | contig 79887 bp, 70 predicted proteins | sample S1TSphgellanicum_2_FD_89695 | JGI IMG/M metagenome (GOLD analysis project Ga0116231, IMG submission 89695) | Host-associated microbial communities from peat moss isolated from Minnesota, USA - S1T2_Fd - Sphagnum magellanicum MG | ecosystem: Host-associated > Plants > Peat moss > Unclassified... | reverse complement strand
TTTGTTTTGTTGTTTTAGGTGTGGGGGCGGGTGGGGGGGTATTTTCAGCATTTTTATGATATTATAAAATTTCCAAAGCTGCCTAGGTAGTATAGTAGTCAATACCCAAGTTGGGGAATTAGCCCAAAATTAACTTATTCCTACAAGAATAATCTCATAATCAGGGGTCAGGAGACCCAATTATGGGAATATTCTTATAACAAGGGAAAACAAGTTCCCAGCTTGTTGGGAATATTCCTCTTAACCAAGGGTCCTGCACCCCTGATCATGAGAACTATTCTGAAAAAAGCCCCGGTTATCTAACATTATATATATATATATTAGTTTGTGGCCTGTCTTTAGCCCAGGCCAAAAGTGGTGGCAAACAGTTTTGAAAATAAAATCACTAATTAATATGAATCACACTATTATGTCCTACCCAAACTTCCTCAATAGATGTCGCACTATGTCTCTCACTATTAATTAAGCTAATGGAGTATGGCCCTTTTGTTATTGCATAGTTAATAGCTAATGAATGGCCTCTTTGTTATTCCATTCCAATGGCCACAAATATAGGTAATCACAGCATTTGTTGCCATAATATATTTGCTTCCCAAGTTCCCCTTTTTGCATCTTCTTATGATTTTTGCAATATCTTACTAAAGCACGAAAAACACCAAAAGAAAGACTAAAGGAACTCCACCACTTGAACTGATCACATAAAAGGTTTAGGATCTATTAGTTTAAAAAAGGGCCTAACCGTAATCAACATGCCCTAATTTAAATGGACCCTTGTCATCATATAAGGTCATAATTACCCTTGTACACCTCAAAATTGGTTTTCCAACACAGCCCCTATAAATCCCCAAAAAAATTTCACGTCCAAAACCCAAAGCTACCAAATTATCTTAGTTAGAATGCCTCGCTAACCTAGGAATTAGGCAAACTAACTCATCCTAACTAAAATTCTAAGTAACTTAGGATACCCACATTGATACTCATGCACAACAAGGCATCCATGGTTTAGAATGAATAAAGCCCATGAACTACAAACAAAACATGAATGCGTTCTATGTGTCCATTTCATTAAATTGTCATTTGAGTGAAAATGATGGGATGATGTTTCATGCAATCACAATGACACTTGTGAATGAACATCACATATGATGCACATCCAACTACACACAACACACATCCCATTACATGTAGTGCATATCACACTACACATGGTCCACATTACACCACATTGCATTTACATGATATCAATGAAAGGTGATTTCATTTCAAGTATTTGCATTAAATTTGGTTCAAGTAAAATTCAATTAGGCTTTCATGTATGTGAGTGGCATTGATTATTCATTTTCTTTCATTATTAATTGCAAGAACTTGTTAAAAAGGTGAAAGTTTAGAATAACTTAATCTTAGATGTTAATTATTAAATATTTCATATAACCAAAATAAAAATTTGAAAGCTTAAAAAATGGTATTGAATCCATGTTGAACTGAAGCACTTTAAAAGATCATATGTCAATTCAAGCAAATATTTTCTATTAAAAAATAATAAATTTGATTGATGCAAAATAATTGAATTTCAGAATAATTTAAAATATAATTTGAAATTTTATAAATTAAATTTTTAATAAAAATTTGAAAAATCTTGAAAAGCAAGTTTTTATTTGTTTCATGTGAACAAAAACTGAAAAAGAAAAGGCATGTCAAAGTTTTAATTTCCAAACATGTTCAATGCAATATATATATATATAATTTTATTTTTCTTTGTATTTTGCCTTTGTGTAACCTTGGTGGGGCTTTTTAGTTTGATGGCAAAGACATTGCAGTTATTTCGATGGGGGCCTTTGGTTCAAATATGGATGGATTGCATATTTGATACAACCATATATACAATATATCATACACTTAATCTACAATGACCCATATGGTATAGGCACATATTTTTTATAAAATTATTTAATTTGATTTATTGGGGAAAATATCTTTAAAATAATCAATTATATACATATGTTAGTTGATTATGGATAAATTAAAAAGATTTTTTTTTCAAGTTTTTAATTTTGAATTTATTTTTTGAATACATGCATTCATTTTGTACATATATGATTAAAATATGATTTTATATTTTTAAAAAATCATATATGAACAACATACATTTTCATTTGTTCCATGAATTCTACAATATCAAAACAAAATTCCATGATCAAATAGACTTTTCATGAAATTCAATTTCCACTTCCATTACTACAGAATTTCAACTTCAATTTACCAATTTTCTTATCTACAATCTACAAGGTGAATATTTATAAGGTGGGTGTTTAACCTACAATTTTGAGTTCTTGAAATAAGTCAATACTCACAAAATAATATGTGACATGATAATGTTTGTTTTCCCATCATGATGTTATGAGTAATTTGTAATTATGTCAACAATGTTTTCTAATAATGTCATAACAATTATATGTTTACAATGTTCATTCATCACGATTTCATGTGTTATGATAATAAATTGCACATGCTTTTGATCATGTCATGACAATGTTGTGTGTTTTGTTTATTCATCACATTTTGATGATTTGTGAAATTAGACAATCAAAAATTTTGGTGAGAATTTTTGTGTAAGTTGTGTGTTGTTTGATATCCATGTTACATTCCGCAACTTATATTTTTGTGTTTGAATATCTTGTAAATGAATTTGAGTTTTGCATTGTTTTGATGATCTTGCAACATAAAATTTCAAGTTTAATTTTTTAAAAATCATCTTGCAAGATATTAATTTGTGTCTCTTGGAATTGTCATCCACTTAAACAAGTTTTGTTGTACCATCTTCACTAGAATTAACACACAATCTTCTATCTTGGGCATGTGCATTACTTGAACAAAATTAATATAACAACAAAAGACTTTAAATGGGTGCAATATAGATGGAAGTGAACCCAATCTTAAATTAAACTAGGTTTCATTCTTTTGGGGAAATATCTAGAACTTGAGTTTTTATAAATCCATAAAACCATTCTCAAAATCACATTGAAGGTTCTATTAAACACCAAAAAAATCTAAAAACTAGAACCAAAGGTTTCTTTTCAAAATCAAGAATTGGATAACATTGGTACAAATTACATACCTCCACTTTGTTGATAGCATGTGTCCTAATTCATTAATCGTTTATTTGTTGTTCACATTTCCCCATACAATTTTATTTTAATGAATTTCCATGAATTTCCATGAATTTCACTACAAAATGAACTAAATGTTTAGTGAATTGCGTCCATACTTTCTTGTAGTGTTGGGTGGGTGACATTACAAAAATGAATGGCTAAAACCTAGACTTGACTATCGTAGTACCTTGGCCATTTCACATGTCTGTCAAATAATTAATTAATTTTGAAACATTCATTTCAACAAATGAAATATTCCTAAATATCCACTATTTTCTTTCACAATATTTTTTCGAAGAAATAATTTTTGAAAATTTCAACATTTTAAAGAATATATAATTTGTGTTGAATTGGCCAAGGTATTAAAGTATTACCTTGTCCTAGGCCCCCATATTTTGGAAATGCCTCACCTTGAGCTTTACTTTACATCAGAAATTTTAACAAAAATTTGATTTGTATAATTGAACTTTCACCAAAAACTTTTAACCATATTCTACATGCAACTTGTACAAGAATCAAAATTTCATGGATCCAAATTTATTTGCAAGACAACACCAATCATTTTATAATTAAACTATTTACACTTAATATGATAATTGACATGGTTCACACTACTTATCATTATTCATAAATAATGCAACTTGTGATCATTCAATGGTGAATTTTAATTGTCTTTAGATTTTTTCAAAAACAAACTTGGGAAAAATCTTTTATCAACTTTTGAATATGTGTTTTTTTAGTAGAAAATTCAATGATTATAACAAAAAAAACTTGGGCTTCGTGTTGCTATGCTCTATTAGTGACAATGAAATGACAAAAAAAAAGGGGGGCGGGGGTTTACATTTGAAAATTTTATTATTTTCATATATATATATATATATATATAGGAATCAAATTGTACAAAATACCGCCCAATTATCATCCAAGGGGAGATTTAATCAACCACCCTTATTTTTAATTCATTGGACTTTTGGAAGCAATTGGGGTGGATAAACATTAAATCAGCTAAGCAAGTGGGGATTAAATCCTTGAATTAGGTATTTAAAGGAAATGCTTTTATTGAAAACTAGCTTTACTTCAAAGAAAAAATAAATGTTAATATCTTGAAATAATTTCAACATATTAAAATGAAATAACACATATTTACATTTGTATGAAATTACATGTAAACATGTGTATGAAATTGGAAAGACACAATGATTAAAAAATAAATTGGAAGGACACAAAGATTTCAAAAGACATTGAAAAAAAAAGAAAGATTTGTTTCTCTTTCAATATCTTAGGATCCATAAGGACATTTTGAAACATTATAATTTGTAAAATATTTATTTTAAAAAAATTCTAGTTTGGAATCGACTTCTAATAAGTTTGTAGGTTGGAATTGTCTTTTTGTACGACCTATGACTATAGCCCATCCCACCTAAACTAGCTCTGATGAAATCATTGGAAAAAAAAATCAAATGCATGGAGAATCCTAGTCAAAACCCACACTAATGTATGGCCATGAACCCCATGTAGGATTCTAATATTTTAATTTTATGCTTTTATTATGAATGTTGCAACAAATTTATGAAATGTGAAATGTGAACCACATTAATTTTGAAGCCACATTAAATATTGCAATCACTGTAATTAGTTATAATACCCACATGTATCAAGTGACTTATCAAAATGGAAAGTTCATAAGTAAGATTTAAAGGAAATGAACTCATTACTTACATAGATCCCATGAGATTTGGCTAAAACAAAAAACCAAATTGTGAATGAGACTTGAAGAACTAGTCTATTCTTTCAAAGTTGTTAAATTAAAATTCAATTTACATTGAAACTATTTCACCATTTTATATCAACATTTTTTTGTGTTGAATTTTGATTAATTTTTTAAATTTTATTTGTAAACAAATTTCATCATGTTTGTTAAATTCAAAATGTGAAACAAGAAACATTTTGTTACATGTTATATCATCATTCATATAGTGATGTTGGTTCTAGACAAATATAAATGATTTTGTATCAATGTATGATTTCAAAATAAAATTTTGGGTTGAACTTTAAACCTAGGAGGTTCATTGTGTATTAATTTTTTCCTATTACATTCATAGAAGAAGGTATTGCTTGGGGGGGGCGTTATGTGAGGGAGCTCTAATTTTTCTCACCCCATAATTATCTAAAATTTCAATATCCATATATTTAAATCACCCTTAAATAAATTGAAATTCTATTTTTGCATTGAATTTTAACATCATATATGTGTTTGAATTTTTTGTTTTAATTGAAAGCATGAGTGACAAAGGAAATAAGGTGAATGTGCATGACTTACAAAACATCATGCATGAAATGCTCAAATTTAGTTTTAGAAACACATCAACAAACATTTCAATAATAGATCGCAATTTCGATCACAAAAATCATATTAACTAACACCCACAAAGTCATTACATACAACATGGTTTGTTTCCACGAGGAAAAAAATACAAAGAAAAATTGATGATTTTGAGTTCCAAAATAAAAACAAATAAGGTTGTATTGTTAGATTATGAGTTGAAAATGTTGAAGAATAATCTCATGCATCTATAAAGAGTATGGAAATTAATAGACATTAATAGGCAACATAATCCAATGGGCTTAAAAAATACATTGGTGATAAATGATGAATGCTTATTAAATAGATGAAAAAAAATCATCCATTACTTTCAATTAATTTCAAAAAGCTTGTGATGATACATGTGCCTCAATGAATTATGTGAAAAAGTTTACAATAATCGACAATAAGAGAACAATTATCCTCAAGTTAGGTTCAATTATTACAATGACCCTTCATCTAGTTGTAAATTTGTGAAATCTTTTGTTTAAATTTTGATAAGTCATTTCCAATTTTGTTTTAAAACTTGCATGATTGCATAAGTGTATGCAATTTAAAGCCCAATTAACGCAAAGAAATATTGAAAACTTGTGTAATTAAAATAGGTCCGACACCAATAATATAATCACCCATAGATAGAAAAAATGGATGAATTCAAGAACACTTTATTGTTGGAGATCTCTTTTCACCCCACAAAGAAATATGACCATATTTTGTGTATGTTGATCAAATCATTCAAGTGCACAATATATCGGGTTTTGGTTGCAAGTTTCTATTATTGGCCAATGCACATGGTCAAAACTTTTCTTTGGCCTCAATGCATGTTATTTTATTTTGACCATTAATGCTAGCTGGTAGCAAGTTGATATTGTTTGATTACAAAGTGAGATTTTGTGAGAATGTCATCTTGCAACTCTATTGAATCCCCAAGGTCATGCACTTCCATTGTAGGATCTAATCTCATAATGCAACCATATGGGTTGTTAACATATATTGGATTCATGTACCTTAGCCATTGTAGACTAGTTTGCCATGGATAAGTTAGCTTAAACCATGTGCAATTAAAATTACATTGCAATACAAATACAAATTTCACTGTATCATTGTTCATTTTTATTTGTATTGACAATGTATGTACATGACCATTTTTATCCAACTTTTTGTTCAACAATTACATTGAAGAAGAAAAAAGTTGTTAGCCACCACATGGGTTCTCGTCATTGAATGACAGTGTAGCATTGTAGATTAGTTTGGCTTGGATAAACTAACCTAAACATGTGGAATTATATTTAAATTGCAATACAAATATAAATTTCACATATCATTCAATATATGGCCTTGATCATTTCTATCCATGATGCATGTACATGTTAATGTTATTTTTACCCATGTTCATTTCTATCTCACTTTTATAACCGGTCAAACAAGGTCAAAATAACTATTAATTTGTGTAGTTATAGATATAGTTGTGTAGTCATGTATATGACCATAGTCACACAAATGGAAATGACTAGTGTCCAAATACAATTACATGATTGGATTTGGACATTAATCATAAAATGAGTAATCATAAAAAACATGTGTTTGGTGTAGTGGAAGTCTAGGATTTAAATGTTATGAAATTAAATTTGAACTATAAATATACACAAGATATAATATTCTACTAAAGGCCTAGTAAAGGAATATGATTAGCTTTGATTGGTCATTCAAAATTATTGGCCCATATAATGTCATTTAAATGATCTTCATTTTACATTATTCAATATTACATGTTCTTGCATGAGAATGGGGAAACAATATTTAAGACATGGTCGACCGTCGCATTAATAGAGGCACACATACCAAGTGTGGGTGCATTTGCTTTTATTGTAATGTTCACATAATTAACAATCCATTTGATTGGGCTTCGGAAAGGTAGGTCAAACTTACATGTTTTCCTTAATTGATCCTTGAATGAATTGTTTGATTGGATGTACTTACATGGAATAGACTTTCAAGGTCCACAAAAATCAATGGGTTGAAGGTAGGCTTTTGTGAGTATTGTTCATTTGTTATTTGAGTGTAATAAATTCAATAAAACTATGACAAAACATTTATATGTGTTCATCAGTATTATGCAACCCACTAGGGAAGAACCAACAATTGATAGTTGTAGGTGGAAAGGTGGCAAGGACAAGAAGCACACATGGTGAAGAAAATCAAACAACTCTTCACTTGAATAGTTGATTCAAAAGTTTTAGGTGATAAGCAATTGTGAGTCTAATGAGAATGTTCAACTTCGAGGTGTAAGGCGACATGCTAGAATAATGTTGAATCTAATAAAATAATGAGTGGGTGAGTCAACTTTTTGCACAACAATGCAACTTCGTTAATGGGGACCCCATAGACAATGACCGAGCAATAGTCATGAAAACATACCTCTTAACATTTTGCTTGGAAACCCCAACTAACAAAATCGGAAAACCTTAGATAGTTAAGTGTGCTAAGGGTACATTTTGACAACTCATGATTTGCGGGGTCCCCACTCATGGAGTTTGTATGCAAAAAGTTAACACAGTCACCCATTTTTCTAATAGATTTTGCACTATTTTGGTGGGTGGCCCCTCACCCCGTAGTTAAACATTCCCATCAAATTCACAAGTACTAGTCATCTTCACTTCTAAATCAAATTCTACATGTGAAGAAAAACCCTCACTTCATCTTTGTCACCTTGTGGGCTTCTTCTTTTTGTCACCTTGTGTGCTTCTTGTTTTTGTCACCTTGTGTGCTTCTTGTTGTCATCACCTCTACACCTACAATTGCTAGGTGCTGATTCTTCTCTAATCGGTTCGGTAATATGGATGAGCACATAAAATGTTTTGCCACAATTTCACTAAATGTATCACATTTGAATAGTGGGTGAACAAGAATTAGGGTTTTAATGTACCCTTAACTACAAGTGAAGCTGGTCTCCTCTCTTGCAATTGTGCAAATAGTTGAACATCCAATAGTTCCTTTACAAATATTGATTAGTGGAAGTGGTTATTCAACTCATTTGCTTGAATCAGGACTCTACTTTTCGGAGGGCATTGATAGCAATTCAGGAATTGTGAAGTAATTGGTTGCTCAAAGGCACTACTAAGCATTCACTCTTGAAAATTATTGGCAATGTCCATGGCCAGCAAACAGACAATGGCCACCACCATGCCAATTCCACCACCATTGTCTGAGTAATGTGGAGAACAAGAAAATAGAAAGAATCCCAGAGAAGAAAGAAACAATGGGAGGGTTAAGTTGTACCTCAAGTGCATGCCCGATGCGCTGCAACAGGAGAATTCTTTACTGGCAGAGGTCGTGGCTGTAATCCAACAGCAAATAACTTCAGCATTCTCTCACACAGCACTGCTCACTCAAGTAGGCCTTTGCTTACAACATGGAACAGAACCCTCTAGACAAGAATTATGAAGAGGTATGAAAGCTACAAAACATGATAAGCTCTTCAAAATTTAGTGCATTGCAGATGCATCCAGTTTTCTGTGTGAGTGATACAATCAAAAAGTCAGTATAGCACTTAGAGAAATGGGCAGTACCATGAGGCTGAATTGTGGTGCGTTTACCCGTGTCACTAGCTGCTGGTATGAATCTACCTTTCTGCAAGCCCAACCTCCACTTCGCATTTGCTTGAACCAGATGTCTTAAAAGACAGTAAAACAGACACTTATTTTCTGCAAATCCATAGCAATCAAAATATAGAAAAGCGTTACTTTTTACATAGTGAAAAAAATCTGCAGTTTCTGTACACAGCCAGCAAGTAAGACCTAGCCAGCAAGAGGATCTGGAATCTTCTCTCTCATGTGATATATATATATATATATATATATCACTCTGTCATCTCCTCTCCTTGGATTCTTTCAAGCACTATGGTACCGTGTGCCAAAAGGAAGTATTGAGGGAGGGATGGCATGATAGTCTACAACCTGAGAACATGGTACCAGACACACGGAAAGAGACTCTAAAATCATCATGACAATTCCATGCAACAGCTTCCCACATGCATTAGTGCATATAACTTCACCTGCAAGACTCACCTTTAAGAAGTTAACATATGAGAGTGCTCAAAAGGGGAACTAGAATGGAAATGCTGCAAGGATCTAGCGTTCCATTTTCTTTGACTTTGCCAGGGACATTCTGATTCACAGGACAAGACCAACAGATGAAATTAACATTAAGGTCTGGAATGGCAGATTAAGTCATTTTCTTCATCACATTATATGTTGTGATCTTCCAGTGATGATCATACATGCATAAATGTGACCAAAATGTGTCTGTTGAACATAATTCTTTTCCTAATTCATTGAATCTGCCGCCCCAGACCTTAATGTCATGGAATGGCATTGCCCTGGGTGCATCACCTACCTTGCTCTAACGGGCTCACTGGTACCTTATCCAACATAATGGGCAGGGGCTTGACCGATTCCATAGTACTTATTGAGAGGCACATTGCACAAGCAATAAAAAAATATCACAAAAGACCAAGCTTGAGAATACCATTGTGGTGGGGGACAGAAAAGGAGGCCATGCCTGGTTCACCGAGTCAAGCTCTTTCACTTGTCAATGGTATCAATAACCCGTGACATTTTTTTATCGTTAACTTGTGACAATCCAACAAATATTTGTCAAACTGTAGTGCCTAAAAAAGCAAGGGGTAGAAAACTGATGCATGCCAGAGAAAGCCTTGAGAGCACGTAGATCTTCACCACTCACCAATGTCACCATTTTCTGCTACAGTTTTTGCCATCCATCCATGTACTCTTTAGCCTTTGCTAGGGAGATGATTCCTCCATTGCATCATGTATATGGGTTTGAGAAAATCCTTTCCAGTGCTCAAGATGGCAGGCTGCCTACAACTGCAAGCATAGTTTCCAACATGCAAACTGGAAAAATTGTCCATGTGTTTGGGTCAAGTCACTTGCTTATCAAATTAGTACCCACTTCAGCATGTCTTCCTTCTCATTTGCAAGTTCACATCATTCACAATCTCAAGTTCAAAATTTGTATCCCTTTCTACTTCCAAGTTCTAACTGGAGTTCCTCTCCTTTAAGTTTTGGGTTTGTCATGAAAACACACTCCGGTAAAGCCAAATTGGCCAAGGGCTTTATCGAGCTTAATTAAGTATATGTGCTCCAAATTTTTCCCTTTTTTCCCCTTTTTTCTCCTGATACCCGCCAGGTATCCTGGAAAAACAGGACAACATTTCAGAAAATAACATGCTGTGGGCAACATGCTTTCCAATTACACTGATATAACCGGAGCGGGTCTTTAATCTTTACATTCATACATAAAGCACTGCCTGGATTTTTCCTTTGCATTTTCAGCTCCCTTACCTGCCTGAAGAAACCTGTTTTCAGCAAGCGGGATCTTCTGTAGTGGAATGTACCAGCCACACTATACTGGGATCTTCTGACCAGCGGAAGGTACCAGCCAGCCTATCACTATTTCTACAAAGCGAAAAGATCCCAGCTCTGCTTTACTAAGGAAAAAGACCAGAGTACAGGCCCGTCCATGTACTCAGGCCCTTCTCCTATACATGAATTGATACCATTTTTTTAATCAAGAATCTTGTGGTGGGTACCTGGGATGATGACAGCCCCAGTAAACTACATTTCTCATGCAAATGGCCTACGACAGGTAGCCAACTTGTGTAGGAAATGATATTGGAAAAAGGTCATCAATAATGGTGCATTGGAACTGGTGGGGGGTGTGCATCCAAGAGTCTCTGATATCTGTAGAGCTTTGCTTTGCTTGCACCCAACACCAGGTTCCACCATCCAATTTGTATCTCTCCAATGTCCATTATTGTTGACTGATGTTGTTGTTGTTGTTGGTGGAAGGTGGCCAATTGGGGTCATGAATTCTTTGGTCTTATGCATGAAAGCTTTTTCATCATCAAACATTTCAATTGACAATAAACCATCAGGGAACCTAACATTTGCTGTAAAAAATGTCACCGACTTTAAAAAGTTTCATTCATAATTTCAACATTCCAACCCATCCCAGCAAATCATTAGAAATCCTAATATATATAAGTAATATCTCATCACCAACTGGAAGGTTCCATCTAGGTCACCTTTCTAACTGGGTGATTGCAACCAGTATTTTTCCTGACAATTTGTTGGAATCTTTTCAATGTTGTAGTGTAAATTTGACCAATTTTGCTATTTTTTTGGGGGAAAAAACACAATTTTTTTGGTATCACAACATTGGAAAGAAAAAAAACCCCTGATATTTGCAACCCATTGGGACAAACAGATCCAGTTACTTATTAAGTGTTTTAAATTTTCTTTATTCACAAAAGTGGCAATTTTTTGTTGGAAGAACACATTTTACAGTGAAAGACACAGTTTCCAAATTTTCCTTCAATTCTTTTGGAAATAGTGGAAACTTGCCATGATAATATGATGTTCCTACCACCTTGTTAAAGTTTCTTGGGTACATGAAGAATAGCACCCTTAGGAGGAAGAATATGGCTGATGTCCCTGCTACAATGGATACCTTTACTTGTTCCTAGGGTTTTTTCATCTCATGTGCCCTAACAAATTGTAAGTTGAGTCTTTTAGCCTATTTCCCATCTCTTTTTGTGAGATATTTCCAAAACTACAATTCTCAATCTATCAAGGTATTTGTGCAAGGTGAGGAAGAGCTTTGACCCTCTACCAAGAACTACAAATTTTCTCAAGCTCTGCACTGCTGGTCATTAAAACAAGGGTTTAATTCGAACGCCAATGTCTTTATATTAATGCAGCATAATGAGATTTTTGATTTAGTGTAAAAAAATTTGAGAAATTCTAAGATTTTCTTTTCTTTTCTTTTCATTTCTTTCATTTTTTAAAACTCTTCTTTTCTTTTACTTGGATTATGTTGTGGTGTCATCATGCCCTTGCCATCATTTGTGTTTATGTGCAACACTTTTTTTGGTGTTATTTCTAGATTTGTTTCTTTGTGTTGATGTACATTATCAACTTAGGTTACACATTATTGTGCATTACCAATGACAATGAATTGATTAATTGATGAAAACATGAATTGAATTAAATTCAAACACATTGATTGAAATTTGAAATTCAACTAAATTCAAAAATTCAATTGAAAAGGAATGAAATGCCAATTGGTGTTAGAAAATAAAACATTAATAAATAAAAAATCCAAAAACACACATTTCCATGCCTTTGTATTTAGGAATGGACTAAATATATTCCAAGTGATGACCACGACTTATGGAACCAAAATTGTTTTATTTAAACTAGATTCAATGAATCATTGTCACTATAATTACTTATTGATACAGTTTTGTTGTATTTTTGTTGTTGATTTCAATGTTTACTTACTAATTTTGGAAGATGGAAAACAATGAAAATGTGTGTGAGGTTTAATTTGATCATGTGGAACCTTAATTCAAGTTTGTTGTTTCCAATGCTTTGTTGTTGATCATTCACCACCATCTCTTCATGATGTTCTTGCAAAATTTGATGTCATTTATTTTTGTTGAATTTTTTACATTTGCAATTAAAATTGTACCTACTATTTCACCTAAATCTATTGATGTGATTAGTATATCGATAGTTGGCAAATTAATGGTTGGTGGGCCCATTTTTGGTGTTGATTATGTCATTTTTAGTTGATTATTCAATTGTTGATGGGCTAGTTCATATTGTTGATTCAATCATTACATGTCATGCTGATGAGTCAATCATGTTTACATCACAACCTAGTGTAATTGATGTTGTGTCTTTTACTTGTGATAATTCATGTTGTTGATTTTGAATTATAAATTTTCCACCATATTCAATTGGCAAATCTATTGTTCATTAGAATCGTATTTATTCATTTTGTGGTTTTCCTATTCGTCATGTGCCCTACATTCTCAAGCAAAAGTATCCTTGGGTTGTAGTATTAGAAACCATTTCAAAGATTTGGTCAAATAATAGTAAAAGTGGTCAAATAATATTCTTAATCCCTTTTTATATATTTTTTACAATTATAAATGTATTTTTTCAAGTTTATCCATTGCATGCCAAAGTACATGACCCAAAGTGTTTATTGGAATTAAAAAAGGTGGGAATCACTACAAAAAAAAATTCTCATTATAATGGTCCTTTTCAAGATTATATTTTGAACTTTGAAAATCCATGACTAAAATATACATACTCAATTAATTAAATTAAAAATATAAATAATAAAATGCCATGAAAAGTACCTTATATAATCATTTCCTAAGAAAAAACCAAAACCTGTTTTTTTTGTTGTTTTCTTTGCCAATTAATTAAATAATGTCATTTTAACAAAATTATTTCACTAATTTTTCAAGTGGTTCCATTCATTGTAATTTTGTTTGTTGATTTAAAAATAATATTTTAGAACCCAATCTTTAGAAAGTGTTTTTGATAAATTATTTGAATTAATAACTTGAAAGAGTTCTTTTTTAAGTGTGTAAAATAGGTTTTCCAACATTTGGTTGACTTAATTTCTAAACTTAGTGGCTAAGGTGAATTAACACCTATAATGCTTCCTTTATCTTATTGAGTGAAGTCTCTTAAAGGTTATTTTTGGCTTGGGAAATGTCAAATATGAACTCAAAGACCTTGATTTTGATCTAAGGACCATATATATATATATATAATTTAGGGACAATTCATAACTACCTAATTTTTTTATTAATAACTACTTCATTTTTTTGTTCATAACTACCTCCTTCTGTTACCTTACCCAACATGGATATAATATTTAATATAATTTAAATTAAATTTGAAATTAATTTAAATAATAACAAGATATTGAAAACCAAATGGAAACATGATAAGAAAAAAAAAGTTGAACGTCACTAGTAGTGCATAACAACATGGAGCCCAAGTATATATATATATAATGATTATAAATTGCCCTGTGAAATGTTTGGGATTTTTACCATGGTATTAATGTAAATAGCAATTCACCCAAGGTAGAATTAACAAGAAAATTTGCATAATTGTAAATAAGATTTTTTAAAATCCAAAATAATACATTTTCTCAGTGGCAATTCATCTTTCACTATTGATACATTTTTTCTTCATAGTTGGGTTTGGCCTATTTTGCATTTCATTTCTAATTGGTTTCAAATTTTGAGGATGGACTATTTTTGGGTTGTTGTTCATCACACCTCACTAATGAAATTTTTTTTCAATTGGTTTTTGCCTATTTTTCACTTCATTCATTAGTGAAAAACTTTAGGATTGATTATAGGCTTTAAAAATGGTTGGGTGTTGCTTTATCTCTTTCGAAATTCATTTGATCTAAAATATGGATTTTTTCTTTAATAACTTCGATGAACCTTAAGATTCAAAACGTCTAGGTGTTAGTTTATGTAAATATTAATTCATGTGATAGGGGATGATGATTTTAAATCTAGCTTGAAACCTTGTTTTGTGTAAATGGTGTATTATGTATATAGACTTGGAGTGTGTTTTAATGTGTGGTGATATGATTGAAGGTGGTACCAAGGTGGAAAAGTCTAATAATAAGAAGAATCAATAGTGATTGTTCAAGACATTATAGTTTTTTTGGGTTCACATTCAACATTGCAAATTTACCTTTGAGTTTGGAGTTTCATATTTTCTCCTTGATTTTTAGATTTAATTATTGTCAAGTTGTGTATATTGTCTACTTGCCCTTGTGAACTAGCTCAAAAAATGTTTAGTCTTTCAGATGATATCTTTTTAGCTTGCATGCCATTTAATGTTTTTATTATATTTAATATATTGTTGTAATACTAGTGAAATGAAATCTGAATGAAACATGGCTTGGACTTGAACTTGAATTGTCTTTTTAAAATTATAAATAAATGCAAATGAAAGTTAGATAAATGGAAAATATTGGCCCCTTTCTCAACATTTTTTAGAACCTACATTGTTATCAAAATGCACAACATACATTGGCAATCATGTTTGACTTTCAATTCAAAATTATGAAAAATTGTATGAAATTTTCATGGGTGATTCAAGTTGTTGAAAATGATACAAAGATGTGTTTATCCTCTTTTGTTGCATGTTTATTTCCATTTGTATTCGACAAAAATAAAATAAAATAAAATAAGGATAAAAATACATTACAATGTATTTTTATGGAAGTCACAATGGTAGTTTTTTTGGTTTTGTCAAATATTGGTTTTCACAATTCAAATGCATTTTTAAAATTCTAAAAATATAAGTTGAAAATTTGAAACATCTACTCTAGTCCTCTTAACTTTGAAAAAAAAAAAACACCAAAAAGTTCAATACTTGGTGAAAGATGGACTTTACAATGTTGGCTACATCTAATGTCACAATTTTTTTAAAACATGGTTATTGACTTTTTTCTTCTAGTGGATATGGAGGACATGTTCAAATTTTTGAGGACCTTTACATTGTAGGCTCATAACACTTAAGATGAAAAAATCAAGTAGAAAAAGTTCTCTCATTTTTAAAAAAAAGGCAAAATGGAAGACTTGAAAACTCACAAAGTCCATTTAGATATCCAAATTGATTTTTCCAAGAGCCATATTTATAGAAATATTTTTAAAAGGTTTTAATTAGAAGCACATGAACTTGGATATGGAAAAAAAATGTTAATTTCATCATGATTTAAATGTTTTTATGTGAAAATACACTGCATTTGGACTCCAAAAATGGACTTTTAATTGCCACTTTTGGTCCAACCAAATATGTGTTTTTGCTTGCTAACACCAAATGAAAATGATTTCTTTTTTGGGCAAGTGGTTTTTAATGATGATGATGTGATTATGTCATCATTAAGGAATGAATTGTGATTGTTATTGAACCAATACATTGTAAAAAATATTTATATTCATGTTTGTTTATATGGTAGTTATATAATTGAACACCTAGACATATCCAATATATTACCATGCAATGTGTAATTATAAGCAAATGAACCAATTTTATGAAAAATCTTTGATGGCTTTTCAATTTATTGATGTTTGTAATGATCAACAATTGTTCATGTTAATTGCCATTGAAAGATATTCATATTACTGTTATTTATCATGGCCTTACCATTTGGCCCATAACCAAAGTTAAGGCATGAGAACCAAGTGAATTGAGAAAGGGTCTTGAGATTCAAACACACTCCACAGTGTGGGAAAACACAAGGAAATGACTATTGACATTCATAAATGGATCCCATTTTTGGAGTTCAAGTTTTGCAAGTGTTTTGAATCTTTGAAACAAAAGTGTAAAAAGAAAACCTTGTCCAAATTGGGTTCTTTATATATAGTTGGAAAAGGTCTTGAAACTTTAATATTGAGAATGAACTTACATTTCCATTTTCCATTTAATGTTCAAATTATGGCCAAGAAAATGATTAGGAATCAAATTTGCAAATTGATTTTCAACCATTAAAACCTATGGAACAATATCCAAATGATGTATAATTGGAAAATGCAATAGGACATTGGAAGTATCTTATCAAAGGTTATAACTTTGCTTTTGAAAGTTCTTTAATCAAAATTCGTATGTGGGAGTTATGAGTTTATAAAATTGCAAAACCCATATTTGACAAAATCTAGAATTTTTGAACTCTAATTCTGGAACCCCAAGAATTTTTGTTATTTTGGTGCAATCTCCATCACCAATTTCAAAATATAGTATACAAAATATAACAATCATATTTTTCTCAAATCTAGGTTGTGATGTGTCTAGTGAATTGGATTGTCCATGGTTCATTTGTGGTCATTTTGACTCCAACTTGCATTAATCGTCTTTTTTTTCATTTATGCAAATTGATTTCACATTGAATTCAAACTTGTGAATTCATTTTAATTTCATTCATGAGCTTCCATGCTCTTTTTTCTTTGTGAGAGATAGGGAATGCACCTTAGGTTTGCATTTCATTATAAAATTGAGAATTGATGAGTTCTTTACCCCTAATAACGTTTGACAAACTTACATCATGAACTTTGCATCCAATGATTTGGTAATGGATGGATGAATTTTTTTCATCTTACACATATGTGTCTCAAATGTGTTTTAAACACACAACATCTTTAGTCAAATTTAGAAACATTTGTATTTCATACAATTTCCATTACCAAATTGTTGAATGCAAAGTTTGTGATACATGAGTGCAAAAAAACTAACAATAGTCAATATTGATGATCTTCCTATGGGATTTCAATTGTTAAATAATACATTGTTTCATACTTTCAAGGGAGATGGAAATGAGAATGTGCCTCCTACGTCAAATTGATTTAGCTTATGTATAAATTCATTATTAAAAGTAACACATTGTTGTTCAATAAATAATGAAAGATTCATAACTAAATTAGCCAAGAATATCGGACAATTTTGTTGCACAAGCTTTATACACAAAGATTCATTTGAATAAAAGTTGACACGTTAATAAACTTTGTTTGCAAAATATATATAATGTCAAATTGTGATATTGTTCATCTTTGTCTTATTCAATTTCAAATAGCAAAGGCCTCAAATTTGAATGTCAATTTTTTTTTTCATGGATTTAAAATATATTAACTTATGAAAGAAATATTTGAGTGATGTGAGTGATGTGAGCGATGTTATGAAGTGTAACACACTCTTCTAAGCCAGTCACTAATCTTATGGAGTGTAACATGCTCATGTGACATGAAAAGTCATTACATATTCGAAGGTCAATCAAATAACAAATGAATGTTTCCAAAAGTTGTTGAAGATTTAAAAAGATACCCAAGAGCTTGGTATTGTGTTGTTAAAAGGCATGGGTATGCTCTTTTGAAAAAAGAAAAAGAATAAGGATAAAGGTGATGAAAAAAGAGTTTTAGGTTTCTTCACATGTGTGAAGGGCTCCCCTTGCTTTTGAGATGCTAGTGAGGCCTTCTTTCTCATGTTAGGTCCTACTTGATTGCTCAAATTCAACCAGGCATATTGTGTAGGGTAACACTTGAGGAGCAAGGCATTAATTAATCCCGTATAAAAAATTTGGGCATCTTGTTTTTCAAAATTTCCAGTGATGCTTGGAGGATATCTAACAAGTACGATGATGACAAGAAGAAAAGAAAAAGGGGAGGGCATTTTGAAAAATGAGTTATAAAGCATTCGGGTCCGATTTCCCTTTGTTAATATCTGTGCATGTTATAAAGCATTTTGCACTCCATCTTCTTCAGTGATAGGGAGCATTTCACAAGAGAGCAATGCAGTCTTTCTTTCTTTCTTTCCCATGCAATGCACAGAAAACAAGAAACAAGAGTGAAAAACACATCACATTGCAGAGGACAAAGAAAAATGTATCTGTTTCTGTATGCAGAGGAATACCTTGGGTGCAAAACATGAGGAGGTGAGAAATAAAGGGGCAAAGGGCAGACTGAGGGGGCAACAAAATTTGCAGCAGTACTCTTGTACTGATACTGCATTAACAAAAAAATTAACCCATGTAAAGTTAGGTCTAAATTTTCAACCCAATTTGAAAGAACCCATGTAGAGTTAGGTCTAAATTTTTTCAACCCAATTTGAAAGAACCCATGTAAAGTTAGGCCTAAATTGGAACCCAATTTGGAAGAACCCATGTAGAGTTAGGTCTAAATTTTTTCAACCCAATTTGAAAGAACCCATGTAAACTTAGGCCTAAATTGCAACCCAATTTGGAAGAACCCATGTAGAGTTAGGTCTAAAAATTTTCAACCCAATTTGAAAGAACCCATGTAGAGTTAGGTCTAAAAAATTTCAACCCAATTTGAAAGGACCCATGTAGAGTTAGGTCTAAAAATTTTCAACCCAATTTGAAAGAACCCATGTAGAGTTAGGTCTAAATTTTTTCAACCCAATTTGAAAGAACCCATGTAGAGTTAGGTCTAAATTTTTTCAACCCAATTTGAAAGAACCCATGTAGAGTTAGGTCTAAATTTTTTTCAACCCAAGTTGAACGAACCCACACCTGGTAGTTGTAGGTAGGTGGGTGGAAGAGATGGAAATGCACCCAATTAATAATATCCTACAGTTAATGAGTGTGCCCCCCAAGATTTCCAAAAAGTCCCAGAGAGACCAACTTTGCCCCTAGGGTTTTCCTACTCTGCCTTGCTGCATTTTAGGTCAAGAGAGAGAGAGAGAGACAAACAAAAAGAGAAAGAGAGAGAGAGAGAGAGAGAGAGAGAGAGACGGGGCGTGTTTGTATGCGTTGTTTGTTGTCGCACTAGAGTTGTTCGTTCCCTGATCGCACTTGTGTTGCATTCTGTGCTTTGTCTTCCAGCTGACTGCTGTGTCTTCTGCTATCCGTGGCGTTTTTCAGGTACTATACTCTCATGACAGGCTGACGAATCTGTTCTCTGGTTGCAGTCAGTGAAACTTCTGTTGTCCCTCTGTGTTTTGCTGTTAAAGGTGGAAGGCACAGACACATTGAGAGAGAGAGAGAGAGAGAGAGAGAGAGAGAGAGAGAGAGAGATTCTTTTGCTTACTGCTGAGTTTTTCAAGAACGAACAACGGGTGGGGAAGAGTGTAGTTTTGGTATATTTGTGTTTGTCGGCTGGAAATGAAGAATGTGCAGTTGCAGTAGGAGCTCTGAAGCAGATCTTGTTTCATGTGAAGGATCTAGTCTTTTTCGTGGCGTGTTGCAGTTGCTTGAGTTTAGGTGTTTTTTTTCTGTAGAGGGAAATGGCGATGTTGCTCCTGACATTGTGTTGTGTTTAGTGTCTATCAACAGTTTTGGAGCAGATCTGACAGGACTGTTTTCTTTACATCTTTTGTTTGTTGTGCTCTGGTTTTTTCCAGATTTGGGAGGCCTTTTGTTCGTTCTTCCTTCCAGAAAGCGTTAAGATTTTTAAAAAATGGTGCGGGGTGGAAGCAGTGGAGGAGGGCAAAGCTCTTTGGGCTACCTTTTCGGGTCGACTGAGACTGATCAGCCTAAGCCTGCAGCAAGGGCACCTGTGCAGCCTCCACAGCCTACAGTAGCCGAGCAGCGTCCAGCAGGGTTGGCAAGAGCTCCTCCCCCTGAAGAGAAGCCTGCTTTGGCTCCTGCCAAAGCTGGTGACGATGGTGGAGCCTCGCTAGATATGGGAGGACACAACAAAATGGGAAGAAACTCTAACAACTATCACCGTGCAGATGGCCAGAACACTGGCAACTTCATCACTGTAAGCTTTCTGAATATAATCCAGAATATGCTCTGCATCTTGCCATTGTAGTTTCAAAGACCTGATGATGTTATTGGTCATAACCTTGTCATCTTGTCTGCTGCCTGGTTTCTGAAGAGAGCTTCTTTTCTTGTCCCAATTCCATCCCCTGCTAGTTGAAACTGCATTCTCACTTTTGTTCTCCACATTTGCTCTATGGATCTCTCACTTTGACTTTGCAGCCTTTTGTTCTTTCTCAGTTTGCCTTGGTTTTAAATGTTCAAACTCTCTCTGTGCATTTCATAACTTTGTGAGGTTGTACACTTTTTGTCTTCCTCAAAGAGGCTTTCTCCTTTTCTGGACTTTGTAGCAGAAGGCAATTTCTTTGTCTGTTCCAGCCCAATGTGAGACAGTAAGAAGACATGATATCTTTTATGATGTTCTCATGGTGCAGGACCGGCCAACAACAAAGGTTCATGCAGCTCCAGGAGGCGGATCGTCTTTGGGGTATCTTTTTGGTGGGAACTAACTGTATTTTCATGGGAGATCAATGGCAGTGTGGTTGTTTAAGAGGCATAGATTGCATAACTTGCAATGCCATGGTATATCCAATCGCTGGCTAGTTTGTTTGGTAGGAGCCAAACTTGGGGCTTGAATAATCTCTTGCATTTTTGGCAGCCTGTATTTCAAATTGCCTTACTTGGGACACCTATAAGTTTGTAATTGTCAAGAACCTTCTTCTGTTTTTCATTACATTTCTCGCTTTGTCATTGGTGCCGTTTGCATTGTGAAGCTATTGCAAAAATAATAGCTGAGTTTTCTGGGGATTGACTAGTGTTAAATGCTGCAGAAACAGGAGCTTTTACTATCATGTATAGCCAAATATAGGTCCCTTGTAATCATCTTCTCCTGCTTTTGTGATCATACAGTTTGAATTCAACATACTCAACTCTTCCAGTTCTGGTCCAGTCATAAGGGTAACTAAGTATGAGACCTAATGTGTTCAACAGTTGTTGGAACTGTGTTTGGAGTTCTTTGGATGCCCACACCTTGAATCAAAGGAAATTTCTTGTTGGTCTTTAAGATCAGCATCTCTGCAATGATGGCATCAAAGGTACTCTTCACTGACAACAATTGCCATTCATGCGGCCTCCTGTGGAAGTGTAACAGGAGTGGCAATTCCAGGTGAGTTGTTGAGGACCTCTGTAAAACATTGGATCTTCTATTATGTACTTCAGCTCATTTGAGATTCTGGATTTTGCATTAGTCATAGTTGATATAAGGATGGTATTACGTGGAACCAAATCTTGAGGTAAGCCTTGTTTTGAAATACACAAGTTACAACTAGCACATTTCTTTTTCCTTGAATCTGATTTTGAACACTTTTTTTCAATCAGCTTAGATGCTTCACCTCTATCCCTTTATTGGGTTGTTATTTGTTCATCATGAAAGAGGATATCCAGCATATACAAAGGTTTCAAAATGAATTGTCATATGCTTTTACATTTGTTAGTAGGATGTTTAATCAAATGAGTGAATTTTGGTGGATTGTGAGGTTTGAAACCTGAGAGAGGTGGCAATTGGTGATGCCAACATGATTACACCTTCGTTGTCTCCATTGAATTCAGGGGATGTCCACTTTGCATAGGGTAAAGGCCTCACATGAAATATGCAATAAAATTGGAACAAAACAGAGAAGATTAGCATGGCCCTTGAATAAGGTAAGGCCTTCACACCAAGGCCATGCCTTACTTGGTGCGAAACATTAGTTGGAAACTTCAACTAGGACATTTACTTGATTTTTTAAAGGTTCAAAGGGTTGTTCAAGGTTCCCTACTATTGAATGATTTGAAAAATAGTGTTATACATGGTTGGGAATCTTGCATAAAAGATGTTAAGTTCAGTGAAAAATGTAATATGTGTCATTACCTAATGTTCAATTGGAATTTTAATGTAATATATGGCACAATGAATACCAAATATTGCACATGGTAATGGATGAAATCACAAAGTTTACCATTCATGAGTTTGTGAGATAAACCACATTCTCTTGTGGTGTCGAAAGCCGTAGGATGAGACACTTTGCTAAAGAAGCCCCACGAATGTAAGAGATCATAGTATTCATTTTACGTAGTTGAAGATTATTTTGTAAAATGTGTTGAAGCCGACATTTTCTCTCAAGTTCCCCATCTAAAGAAAATAATATATTTATCCCCTCACCTATGTTGTGATCTTGTATGCATTTCTTTTAGCAGTTTGATATCGATGCGTTTTGAAGAAAACTTTAGAATTTGTACATAACTGTCCATACCCTATTTCTACATATTCTTGACAACAAATGCTACATGTGTAGCTTCAATTGTGCAAGTAGTATGGAAAGCTCATCGATTTCATATTAAGGTAGCACTCATATTAAACTAATGACTTTGTTAAGGGAAATAATGCCTTATTAGAGTAATCAAAATTACATCTTCAACTAATACCTCTCTTTGTTGCGAGTTGAAATTTTCACATGCTACCATGCCACAAATAATGTAACCAAAAGGTTTGGAGGTTGAATCAAAAGGCTAGAGCAATGTGGCTCCATAAGCAAGGTTGTTGGAAATAACAATAATAATAATAATAATAATTCCAATTGGGTTGCTTGTGCAATTATTTGTGGTTTACCCTATCATTTGAATACTTATGACAAATGGGCCACATGCAAGGGGCATTAGGATATAAATTCCAGGCTTTATCTCGAAATTTTGATAATTTTTTTCACTGTGTACTGAATTTTTTAAGATGTTTTTTTTAAATTTAAAAATGGGGGAATTCTCACATTAGAAGAGAAGATCAAAGTGTAATCACTTGATTTGTGATTATGTGTGGTTAATTATCACATGCAATTAACCTTGGTAAGTTTTCTAATTATTTTTTAAGTTGTATATATTTTTAGTTATCTTTGTGATTATTATAACTAATGATTTAATCATCTACCAAATGGTTGATTTTTAACATTATTTTCATCCTCGAAGGCCCATGTATGGTCCATCAATCATAGAAATTACCAAAATTTGGTTACCCTTATGTGTAATAATATGATATATTATATGTACATTAGTGGAATATGTAGGTTATAATGCATTAAGGTGCTCTTAAATCCGCTAGGGGTGTATTGACTTAGTTCTTTAAGTCCATTGAAAGTATTTTGATAGGTATTCGGGGCATATTAAAATGTATAAATGTATAATACAAATATGTATAATGGATGTATTGAAATCTTATGTAACTTGTATTTATAGCATATTAAAATATCAATCATACATAAAAGATATATATGTATATTTTAAGTATATTCAAGTTGTATTTTAAATATATGTGGAACTTATTAAGGCCACATTACAAGTGTATCCAAGGTTTATTATATTTATTACAATGATTTTTTTGTCATTATTAATAAATATTTATTATTATAGTTAATAATACCTATAACAAGAAAGGTGAGAAAATAATGATAATATTTAAAATTATTATAACATAATTTTTATTATATTAATTAATATAAAAATTATAATTATTTATTTATTAATTAACTAATTAATGGTACCATCAAACATTGATTATTGTTATTATTATTTATAAAAAGTGAGATAATAATAATAATAATAATAACTAGCCTAGCTTAAATACATGTTACAATAATATTTTACTATTATCATATGTATATATCAATACTATTTTATTAAAATAATTATTTTGATAATTAATATTTTAAATAATATAATAGTGTATAATATTTTATTATTTCAGTAATTATTATTAAAGGTTTGTTATATCTACTAAAATTATTATAGTTAATAATATCTCTATCAAGTGACATAATAATTTTAGAAATTAAGATTATTAATTAAAATTAATTATCCTTCCCACATTACTACCAATATGTTTTGTCATGTTCATAATAAGATGTTGACAACCCGTTTTTAGACTTTCCAAAATTGTATTTTATTACAACAAGCTTTTGGTTGATTTTTTATGTGATTATTATTTTGCATTTTAGAATTCCATAGTAGTAATGACAATTTTTTACATGGAAAGAAAGTTTGATTTCATTATATTGGTTGATGATTTTGAAGTTGTGTAAGTGATGAAAAAATATTTTCGTGCAATGTTTGGATTGTAGCCTAGTTCTATCCATGTATTGAAGGATGTTGCTTATGTTGAAAACAAAGTGGTGAAGAATTTTATTTATTAAGTTCTATGTCATGCCCATATGCATGGCCTCATACATGACGGCTGGTTATGGGCATGCCAATCATGCCTTTTAGGGTTAATGTATGTTCTTAGGTTATTGTACGTTATTAAGTGTTTTAAGGTTATGGCTTGTTTAAGGTTTCAACTTGTTGACAATTGTATAAAAGGCCAAGCTTTTCCCTTCTCTTATTAGTTTTTATAAAATTCCTTTGTCAGGGAGAGTTTCCTCCATAGTTAGACTGGATTTTTAAATGCTCACAACAACTATTACACGACCACCGTTTACATACACTACATTTTCTTTCCTTCTTCTTAATTTAATTCTAGAAAAACTCCTTTCTATCGCTTAATGTTGAAAGCAACAAAATTTTCTTAGCTTTGAGTTTCTTGGGTTTAGAAACACACACACACACACACACAAGGTTTGATTACAGTACAAGATCTACACCAGAGCTCATAATGTGGACTGTTCTATAGTGTCGTTGTTGGTGCAATTCGTCGCAGTTATCGTTCGTTCCATTTCGTTGTTTTGTCCAATGTCCATCACTATTCCATCCAACGTCCATCGCCTTTTTGTTTGATGTTTGTTGTCGTTTCGTCCAATGTCCGTTGTCATTCCGTTCGATGTCTGTTGTCGTTTTATCCAACGTTTGTCCCAGTTCTTTCCGACGTCCGTTACTATTACGTCCGATGTTTGCCATTCCATCCAACTTTCGTCATCGTCTGTTTGTTTGTTCGGTTCTTTCCATCCACCAATGTTCGTCCATCGTCATTCATCCCCGTCAACGTACCGTATTCTTCAAACCATAAATTGTGTTAGAATTTTGTAGCTAGTGTCCTATATTATTCAAAATTTTAGGGCATGGGACAACACCATGTCCTTGGATTATGAGAGCCCTACCACTCAGCCAAAGCCAAGGTATCTGTTACAAAATAACACACAATCATTTGAGTCGATTTCTTTGAGCTCACGATCTTCACGATGGTACCATAAAACGTTTACAACACCGTTGTCATTTAGAGGGGTTAATTAGTGGGGTATGCTTGTTATCACACCAACTTTCACACCGTATATTTCGTTGCAAGCTATGACCTCTACACCCATATACACCATGGAGGTCAGTAGTTCCTCTGTTCCTCTGGGAGGATTGAGAAGTTTAGCGAAAGGCGAGGTACCATTTCTTTGAGGGAATTCAAGGCAACTTTCTCAACTGTGGTTTGTGAATTGGAGCTCAAGTATGGCGTTAATTACACCGAGGTGTTCGCATTCAAATAATTGGCCCGTTATGTGCATTATGAGGCATTAGATGTCTATGAGCAACATTTTTCGAAAATTTTGGGCGTCACCCAAATCCCTAATCCAGCTTATGCCACAGCCATCACCATCACCTTTCAAGCTACACTACAAACTATCATTGCACATCATGGGACTATGCCAAATAATCCAACTCCGGTACCTACTTCAGTAAACCTTTTTCCTCAACAACTCATTGTTGCTACCACAAACATTCCTCCCACCATCGATGCACCAACTTTTGCTGATCCAGTGGGGGAATTCTTTCGAGTTTTTGAGCTAGAGTTTCCGGTTAAGAGTTTTGAAAAAATTCTGCAGCTTACCACCTTCTCTCAGCAAAAGGATGAAACCCTCAATATGTTTTACAGGAGGCTTCTCAAGCTTAAAGAAGATACTCAGAGCATCACAAACCTAGAAGCTACCCATCAGTATTTTCATTCATTAGAAGGTACTCCAACACTTCATGTGCACGTTTTGCAATGGGTTTTTGCAGAATTCGGAGACTCCTACATTTTGCTAGATGTGTACAACATTTCTGAAAAGTTGGAACTGGCTCATGCAGAGTATGAGGCCAGTACTATGAGGCCTTCATCACATTTAAGGCCTTAGCCTCCACCATTTGCGCCAACTAGATCATCATATCCTTTTTTAAGGGCTAAAGTGGTGCACTCGGTTGCACCCATCTTACTTTCTTGCAACTACTGTGGTAATCTTACCCACAAAGCTAATGAATGCAACATTTCTTCCAAGGATCTATTTTGTGATTATTGTGGGAAAGAAGGACATTAGGAAGCTGTTTATTTTGCTAAGTTTTTGGAACGAAAACAACTTCGATTACCACAGTAAAATCTGTTAGCATCTTCCATTGCCCTTCAACCAAAAGCCAAAACACCTTAACCTTCCGCTCATGCTTTCCCCACCAAAGGTAATCCAATAAGAATGCTAAGAAGAAGGAGCACAATGCTGATAAGAGAGAAGTGCCTCAAGCCCATGCCACTCAAGTTCAAACTTTGCAAAATGAACGTGAATCATTAAGGGCCCAACTTGTTAATCTAAAAGGCAAGTCTTCCCAACCATTTATCATGCCCAACCTATACAAGGTTCAAGATCACAGGAGGGACCTCTTAGGTCGTTCTATGGCCTTTCACACGATGCCATGGTTGGGGAATATGTTATTTCCAGTGCACATAATTTTAGTTTCACACTAAAATTTGCTACTTCTTTTTGCCCTTTTTACTTCGCAGCACAACAGGTTAGTGTGGCACCGAGAGTTTTTGCCACTAAGTAGGTAATTCAAAATGATGGATTCACATCTGGTTCAAGTCCTATTACCAGGGCTAGAAGAGCTCGAACAATCATGTCACAATCTTTTCGTCATGTCCACACGGAAGAAGAACACACCTTATTAACAAGGGGGGAGGAAACTACTACACCACAAGCTGCTCGAACATCAAATTCTCGTGTCCCAAGAGTACATATACATCAAGAAAACACACAATTTTCCACTGATTAGCTTATGGAGTGCCAACTTCAAATGCGTGAAGTGGTGCAAAAGCTTGTGAGTACACCATTATTTAGTTTTCAAGATTTGAAGCTAAGCACTAGGGACATAATTACAGTACTAAAGGATACCCTGAACACTACATCAAGTCTTCTACCAATCCTTAATCCACATGCTACAAGGGTCCCATCCAACACCTTGGAGAGACATTCCATTAGTTCACGTGTTACAGATGACGTTCATAATCTGGTCACTAATTCTAGGATGGCTAAACTAGTGGGCTCTCCTACCTCTAATTCTATATTCACATGTCACAAGGGAGTTAATAACACCTCATTTGTGGATTTGTTACTTAGCAAAGGTGTTGTGAATAGCCATTCTCTCCATAGTCTCTCACTCATTTCCAAAGGTGGTGCCTAGTGAGAGAACTTCCATCGCCATCGGAATTACCATTATCGATAATATTGAGTTAGCAATCCAAGTGGGAGGACATACACGCAAAATGGTACTTCTTGATACAAGTGCCCAACTAGTGATTCTTAGAGTTTAATTTATTAAGAAAATGGGCATGCTCGACTCCAAACTACAGAACTCTATGTGGCAAATTCGCACGGTTAGTGGGAGCGTAGAAAAGGAACTTGGGGAAAGTTCGGATTTGATTACACTTAACTTCAATGAAGGTACAAATCAAGAGCTTTGCTTATAGGTTAAATGTTTAGTCAATAATGCCACCAGTTACAATGTGTTCATTGGGCAAGAGGCCTTGTTTCCACCAAGTTTCACAATTGACAACTGGTTCAAACATGCGTACTACCGAGTGGATTGGGAGACTGATGGCCACCACCTGGGATACATACCCTTTGAATTACATGGGAACCATAATCCTATGGCTCATCATTGTATGTTCAAGGAAACACATACTATTTCCTACATCTAATAAATTAGCCACGAATGGATAGAGGGAGATGAAGTGGAGACAATTTACGCCCAAGCTATTAAAAGCTCAATGGTGGTTCCTATTGACATTTAACACAGACCAGAGGTTTTACAGAGGTTCAAAGCAGCCCACAAGCCTTTGGTCAAAGCTGTGTCTAGTTTTGAAAACATGGAGAACCATGGCGAACCGATTAAGCCAATATTTTGTTAGCTAATCACTTAGACACCATGTAAGGAGGGGATTACATTACTAGAGCTCTTTGGTGGTATTGGTACAGGTTTCGAAACCCTACTACAGTCAAGGATGGTGGTTTAGAGGTATTTCTACGTCGACATTGATCTTATTGTAAAACAAGTGGCGACATCGAGAATGATAAAACTCATAGCCAGATTTCCACAACAATTTGTGACCACCGCATGGAAGGCCAGTTTCATTTTCTTGCCCTCTGACATATGATTAATTCAGAAGATGCATATGAAATTATTTGGCCCCATGGACGTCATCATTTCAGGTTAGGAGTGTCAAGGATTTTCAACAGTTGGATTTGGAAAAGGCTTGAGTGACACAAGATCCAGTCTTTTCATGAACATGGTACGATTAATCACCTGGGTTCAATGCATTTCTCCTACGCTTGGTTATGTAATTGAAAACACCCCTTATCAACTCAACTGGAAGGAGAAAGTCTAGGAGCACTACATGTTGGTCAAACATTACCTTGGAGAGCCGCTCCTACTCGGTGCGACACAATGCAGTTCCTATGCGCACTAGCTGCACAATTGGTGGACCAACTTTCCACCATTCTCAATTCTGTAGTTGGCTTTGAGATACACCATTACAAACCCCAAACCTATAAGTTTTCCACATATTAAATGATCAAAGCTCTTGCTAACCAGTTATAAGGCAAAAGAAACCTCCTTGGTTTCTACGAACACAATAGGAAAATCAAAAGGTGTTTGGTCCACCTTTGTCTCCTTCCCAAGAACACGCGCCTTTCAAGGAGATTGACCAGGCCTGGTGTATCATCGTGCTTAAGTCACTTGGGATGAATCAAGCCCAAAAGAAAACGAAAGGGTTATGGGGTTCAAAATGACACTACTAATCACACCAAGGTGACTAAATTGGAGCGTAACGCTCTACTGGGGAGAGGCATGGACCTAAACTCCATTACATGGTTCTTGGTAACCTGTGTACTCTTTCAAATGTACACAACACCAGCACTGATTTAATTAGCTTGCAGTTTTGGTGATGTGACTACATGGCACCCTAACCAAATACATTTACCTATCTCTAACATTTTACACTTCACTCTTAGTGTTGAAGGGGAGGAGGTACCATGTAATTTGACTCAAGTTGTTTCTGATACACCTGGAGGTGCATCAACTTCTAAAGAAATAATTACAACCTTCTACGAATCTATGTAGTTGGATAGTGGAAAACCCAATACAACAGGTTCTTCAAACACACTTTCTAACTCCATTCCATGTGTTTCCAACTACCTTTTCATTATGAAGAACTAGCTTACCAAGAAGGAGAGAGAGTAGGTCACAAACTTACTAATTAAATATGAGAATATGTTCGCATTCTCAATGAATGACTTAGGTAGGTGTAAGACCATGTAGTTCTCTATAGACCTTATAGATGAAACACCCATCTATCGAAGGAGGCATAGGTTGAACAAGCATGAGTGGGAATTGGTAGATGAAAGATGCAAAAAACTCCATGAGGTTGGTTTCATTCATCCATCAAATTCTAATTTCGTAACTGTTATAGTAATGTTAGCAAAGAAGGATTCAGCTAGATTATGGATTGAGAAAAGGATGTGTGGAGATTATAAGCCTTTGAACCTAGTTACACCATAGGATAAGTACCTTGTGTCCATCCCTGAAGAATTGTTTGATAACATTGGAGATTTAAACATCTTCACAATTGTGGATTTACAGCAAGGCCTCAACCAAATTGTGTTTGTTGCGAAGGATTACAAGAAAACGACATTCCATGGAAGCAACAAGTTGTGGGAATGGCTTGTGATGCCTTTTAGATTAAAGAATGCACATGTCTTCTTTCAGCGAGTCATGGACCAAGTTCTCGAAGGGGCAGATTTCCTAAAGTACTACATAAATGACGTCCTAGTGCATAGCAAGGGACTCTTATAACACTTGGTTCATCTTGAGGAGTTATTCAAGAGGCTCCACGAAATCAATATGAGGATCCATCTTAAAAAATGTGAGTTTGTTGTCACCTCAATCGTCTACCTTGGACACATAATTTTGCCAAATGGTATTATGGCTCATTGGGCCAAAGTAGTAGCCATTTTGGAGATGCCCAATCCTACTAATGTTCACACCTTGAGGAGTTTCATTGGACTATGTAATTACTACAAGATTTATGTCCAAGACTTCAGTACTATTGCTCATGCTCTCTATGCATTGTTAAAAAAGGATATTGTTACAACATGGAGTGAAGAAACTAAGGAAGCTTTCAACACACTCAAGGAAAAGCTTTTAGAGTTCCCCATTTTGAGAAGACCTAATTTCATCAAGGTCTTCATTCTACACACTAACTGGAGTGCTCTTGGTATTGGTGCAATTCTTGGCCAACTTGATGAGGAAAGCTAAGAATATGTTATCGCCTATGCATCTCAAAGCAACAACAAGGCTGAAAGCAACTACTCTTCATACGAGGGGGAGTGTCTTGTTGTTATATGGGTCGTCATACATCTTTATGGCACCAAGTTCACTTTGTATACCAACCATCAGCTTATCAAGTGGTTGATGACTAATGACAAATTTATTGGTAAGTTAGCTTGTTGGGTGCTTATATTTCAGGAGTACGAGTTCAAGGTTATTCACGACTTGGTATTACACATCAGAACGTGGATACCACGTCACAAAGACCCTTCACTACCTCTGAAGATTTCTCAAAAGCCAGGCAAAACTTCGACCAGATTCCAGCAGTACATGTATCTTATGCATCTAGTTATCTTGCATTACTACAATGTAACCTAGTTGAACATTCCATTATGGATATATGGGAGGACTTGGACACTTTGAGGTTTCTTCAACATGGGGAATACCCTCCCTAAATTACATCAAGTCATCAAGATTGCATACAACAACGGTCCAAACGCTATTCATGGAGGGACAATCACCTCATTCGATGCTTACCAGAAGGCGACATAGTGGTTCCTCCACCACATGAATAGCTTGGTTTTATTCAGAAGGTACATTCGGAGCTTGGACACTTTGGAATTAAATGTACTTATAACCTTTTTGCTCTTCATTACCATTGGAGAGCTATGTATGTTCAAGTCCGAGACGTCATTGCTAGGTGTGAAGAATGTGATAGAGTGAGAATTTCCTTTTCCTTTTGACAGCTCATGTTTTCTCCACTCCTTATTTAGGGCATGTGATTAGCTGGAGAGTTACCACAAACCTCCAGGGGTAATGTCTACATCATGATTATGATTGAGCATTTTTCAAAGTGGGTCGAACTTGTTGCACTACTGAACAAGTCATAATACAGCACCAGCCAAGTTTTCTTACAACAGGTTTTAAATAGGTTTGGGGTTTGTGCTAAATGCCTTACTGATCAAGGATCAAAATTCAGAGGAGAATTCCAATACCTACTTGATCATGCTCTCATTGACCATCGTCGAACTTCAAGGGATCATCCCCACACTAATGGCCTTGCAGAAGATGGTTCGTACATGCAAGAAGGGACTTCGAAATATTTGCCTCATTAGGAACAAAGAGGATTGGGACTTGGCCCTACTTTACATTGCCATGGGTTACAAGATGTCCAAACACACTTCTTTGTCTCATTTCTCTCCTTACTTTCTACTTTTTGGGAAACATCCCATTCCACCCATTTCCATTGCTGCTCAAATGGACCAAGTTGTGGACTTAGACTCCTCAGCCACTTGGGTTAGGGTCATCGCAGAGAGGGTTGCTCTATTCAGGAGGGTTATGTCCATGGCCATGGAGAACTTGTCCATTGCACAACATCGATACACCTTATGGTATGCACACACAAAAGGTGGCAATTACAAACCTAAGGTGAAACAATTTGATGTTGGTGACTTTGTGTATCTCTAACGGCAACCTAATGATACTCTAGACATTTTTTCCAGTTGGACTATCTTGAGGATTAAGGCGATCAAACCTTCAGGTGTGTTAGAGTTGCAAGGAGCCAATGAAAGCACAATTCAGGATCACTCCAAAAACAGTGCGCCCTACCACCTACCAAATTTAGATCCTACCATCATCACGTCAATTTGGATTCCTCCATTTGACTATCCATGTCAAGTATGTCAAAGGATAAACGATGCTGATCAGATGTTACTTTGCGATAACTGTAATGGTGGATACCATTTATTCTGCCTCAAGCTGAAGCTCACTCAAGTTCTCGCTAGCATTTGGTATTGTTCATCATGTTCTCCTACAATACTTTGATTTCTATTCAGACCATGTCACGTTTTTCCCAACTCAAGTCTGGCAGGGGATACATGAGAATTTCATCTCAGCCTCCTCTTGTGCATTACATATATATGTGCGTGCATCTCTTTTTGGTTGATTAGTTTCTACCTTTGATTGATTTTAGTCATTTTGTTTAGTAGAGTTTGCTATGGATTTACACCCTTACGACACTAAACGTCACAACGCTACACATCACGACATCTAGTGTTTTGAATACATGGATTATATTATATGGTCAATGTAAGCAAATACATGATAGTTGGGGAAAATGTGTTGAAAAATTTCAAACATATCATCACCACATCATAAATTGTTGCATCCATCATTAACGAAGCCTTGTTCGGTATTGAGGTCAAGTAATAACTAGATGAATGGGCAAGGAGATGTGAATTGTCTTTCCCTCTTTTGGAATCAACATTCATTGATATGTGTGACTCCTATGAAGAAGATGAGACATTACTTCCTTTGAATAATGGATTTCACATTACCAAGAAATTACATATTTACAATCGGTTTTTGTAACTATTTTTTAATTCAGGGTGACATTTGCAACTAAAACTCCTTTAGTGGCAAATGCAAGTTGTACCTAACTACCAATTGTCAATGGTACAACATTCATATTGTATTGTATGACTTCATCCATTGCCACATGGTACATAGTGGTTGTTGTTGCAAAGTGTTGTGCAACTATTTTGGGATCTAGGCTAGGTGTTCATTCTTGAATAGATACAACAACAATTCACTTCAACCTTATAGTAGATGTAATGTTGGTGAATCGAATGGTAATGCAAGATGTGACCATTTAATTCACATGTGTAAGGTGAGGATGTGCTGAGAATGTATGTGGTGATGGTGTTTGGCATATTGAATGGTATCCGCTCAGTTGCTCAATATTTTAGGCCTTAAAAAACACCAACATTTATTGCAAGGCCAAAATCATATTTAAAAAAAAATAAAAATTGTGGCATTCTTACTCCATGTTATTATGGTTCATGGTGTGGTTCCAAAAGTGCCTCTTATGAGGTTCACGAATTCTAATTTTGTTGTGATGAGTTCAATCATTGTGTTGAAGGCATCACGAGGAAATATGTAATGGATAGGCTAATTATGCTTACAATATGGCCTATGCAGAAGTGAATGATCTCATTCAAACAAAGTAACAATGTTGGAAGAAACTAATTTTTTCCTTGTGAATAGCCAAGTTGTTCTCCTTGAAATTTTCTTGGCAATGAAAAATCTACCCTCGTTAATCAAATGTTGAAATATCATATAGAATTTTTTTTAACAATGGGAGTTATACCCTACTTAATATTCCATTAAATGCAAATGCTTGGCTGAAAACTTGCAACAATGAGAATATGTATTTCCTACAATATTCAAACTCTTAATTCACTAACAAAATAAATGGGAGGATGGTTGAATTTTGAACATTCCTCTTCTAGGATATGGATGAATCTACCACATCACTTCAAGAAAAAATGAAAACCATAAACAATATGAAGCGACAATTAAATTATTTTTTATTGGCATTTGCACGGATTTTGTTATGATGATGACATGTTCCTTGGGTGGGTGGGGAAATGGGTGCATTGTAAACACTTGTATTGCATTTTGTAACATGTCATGCTTTGTGGGTAAATGCAAACTTTCATTCATTATTTGACATGGAGTTGGAATGAAGTTCATAAACTAACAACTTGTGTCAAGGTTATAAAGTAGGAGTAGTTTGTATATTGGGGATATAAATGTGCATTTATGGCTCTCATTTGTATATATGAAATTTGCAAGCAAATACATCCAAAATTAATTTAAATTAATATGAAATACATGATGGTTCGGATGTAGAGCTTCAACCATAACTTCTTAAGTTTATGTGCATAAACTTTCAAAATTAACCAACAAAAACCTTTACCACCCACCTTTGTTCTAAAAATTTCATACAAAATTTTCATCCATGACCATGTGACAAAATATCATAAAATATTTTTTTAGGCTCACTTCCCCATTCTCACATTCACATGCTTACAACATAGTGTTGTTGCCTTGGGTGAACCCATGTTGGTACCATGGTAAAAATCTCAAAATCCATTTAAACTATATAAATATTACAAATTTATCCCATGCTTAAGCTAAATCAAAAATTTTGAATTCAAATCTAACATATTTTGGGCTTAATATGGCCACTAAAACGCTTCATTAAAAAAGGTGAAAGCATCAACACGGGTGTTGGTTCACCTTGGCCTTCATTGTGGTTGCAAGGGGAACTTGGAGGGGTGGGCCCATATGTTGCAAAATTTGACCATGACCTAATATTGGGTTTATTGGTGTGGGAGAGGGCATGTGCAAGACATGTAACACTATAGGGGTTGGAAAGGATATTAGGTTGCTTGAATATGTGCCAATATGAAGAATATGGGGTGACAATGCCATGCACATGATCACATTAAAGGTGCTAAAAGGGGGGCAAAGGTGTTTACATAGGGACAATAGTGGAAGAGGGGTGTGTAGTCATATGTGTAAAGGGGATGTGAACTGGGGTAAGCAAGCAGTTGGAAATGCAATATGTTTGGTACTTAAAAAATATCTCACCTCAAAATCATGTAGTTTAACTTGGTAGCATGTACACATGGTTTTTGGGTATGTGTATGTTTGATACAAACAGGAAATAAGAAAGGATATGATTAAAATATAAATCATATTCTTTGGATACAAATAACCAAAATTTATATATCCATGATTTTGGATCACATCTTTTCTTGTTGTATTCACTTTGTGAACATTTGAAAGAAATAACTTGCCATTATACCCACTTTTCAATTTCTAAAAATCACCAACTCACCTCCACCTCACAAAGAAAAACCAATTATGTTAAAAAAAGGTTTGGCTTGTGTAGCCAATTTAGCAACTAGCTAAGCTTGAAAAAAATGGTTGATAATATTTAAGCCAATTCAACAGTCCATTATCAAATACTTAATTTATTTTCAAAAAATTAATTTGAGACCCATTTTTAATTATTTATATATTCGACAAAAATTGAAGTATTAATTAACAAATCATTAAAGGTTAAATATTTACTAACTTAGAAACTAACACCCATTGCACTTTGATATTTTAGAAGAGGTTGAGTAGTTTATTTTTATAATAGTGAAATAGTCACAATTACTTTCTTTTTCATCAAGTGCATATTAATAAACTATAAAATGGCATCCATTGCATTTTTATGAAGTTAAAAAAAGTTAAGATGTCTATTTTTGAAATAATGAAATAATTATTATTACTCACTTTCATTAAAATTTCAACAATTCATGTGCACGTATTAGATAATCACTTAATTTATTTGTGGAAGAAGTAAACAAGACCCGTTGAACACAAAAAAATAACAAAATAATTTTAACACGATCATTGGGTATTTACAAAAAAACTCAAAAAACTCACAAATATTTTAATTAATGTTAATTTAGTGCAAGTATTATAGTATATGTCACATATGCCAACAACATGGAGTTCATTCATAATTTCTAATGAACTTGTTTTTAATTCTTAGTTTGGCTTCAATTAATTTTTAATTACCTTTTAATTAAGTTTTAATTCATTTCCAATTAATTTTTAATTCACTTTAAGTTGAGTTTTCGTTCACTTTTGATTCACATTTAGTTCATTTATAATTCACTTTTAATTCTATGTCTACCAAGATTTTCCCTCTTTAAGATTTAGGTGATTATGATGTTGCTAGTACAACTTTTGAGCTTACAATTAACTCTTAATTCACACATGGGTGAACATGGGCCACATGTAGGTTCAAAGTCGTTTGAAAAACTTTTTTGAGCTAAATGCCAATAAATAATGTAGAATTTTCAATTACTTTTAGTATGTTTAACATCAATTTTTGGTACATTTTCTTATCATAACTTTATTTTGTTTTTGTTTATTCCTTGTGATAAATTTTTGTTGGATTTTTGTTTCACACGTGTTGTGTTCTTGTTTTTTTTTAATTTTAATAATTTGGTTTTGGAACTAGGCTTGTCCTTGTTCTTGTGTTGGTTAAGAAATCTTGTAGATTTGGTTATTTTCGTGCCCATGACAATATATGGGGTGTAAAATTTTTAAATGCAACTATGTCCCTAGTCATTATCCCCAAGGACCTTTTAATACATTCGCCAATTTAACTACACATAAAATCATCTCCATGGGTGTAAAAGGGGAAGGATGCATAGATGGAATAAATTTATAAATGGATGAAAATCATTTATATGTACAAGGTTATCCTGAAAACATGCCCACTTGCAAGGAAATGGGTATTAATTACATATGGGATTGATAAAGGTGTGTAACATTGGGGGAGCATGCAGCCATGTGAAGGCATCAAAGACAATGGAAACAACTAATATCAATGTATTAAAAACCTTTACTTGGAACCCATGCACACAACTTTTATGTTATATTTTGTGATTTCTCTTTTTTTTAAGCCCATATCATCTTTAATATACTTGTAAATAAAGGTGATAGATAATAGGTTGTTGATAAATTTCTTTTTCATTTGGAAACATATGATTGTTATCTTTTTGTTTAGTGGAATGGTACACTTTACCAAATATTTAATGTCATGAAAATAAAACCTCCCAATAAATGTGTTATCAACATATTTCAAAACTTAACCCTCATCTATAACCATTTTGCGGTTAATTATTTATCCAAACTTCCAAACCGTTTATAAGATTTATTTACATAAATCATTTATTATATATAACCTAACAATGTCTAAGATTTAAAAATCAAATGTTTGCAATGAATGTACAATAATTTACAACCACCGTAGACAACATTAAAATGCATTGTCTTTGGATTTGGTGTAGTTTTGTGCATGTTGATTTCTTATTTCAATGCATGAATTTATATGTATATGAATGGATAACATGGATTTTAATGTAGGTGCATGTAAATAAGTCGATTTGGACTAAATTGTTATGTAAAGGTCAAGTGCAATTTATAGTTTTCATATTTATATCTAATCATTTATTTTATGTTCAAAAGAAACCTTGTGGATTTTAATTATCATAACCTAGGCTTAGCTTCCACATTGATTTGTAAATTTGGTTTTATTGTATTTTCATGATCTACTATTTATTGTCATATGAGGAATGAAATTATAAAAATGTATCCTGCAATAATTATGATGGTTTTCAACACTTGGATTTCATATTTTCACAAAAATTCATTTCACTATTTTAAGGATTATTTAATGATGAACCTGATCTTAGTGAAAGGTACAAAATATTAACTTGCAAGTTCAAACTTGGTCATAAAACTTGAGAATTTAGATTTGGAGTTGGATAACCAAAATAACTATTGGGATTTTTTTGTTTTGTTATGGGACAAAAAACAAAATACAAGAGGGAATTATTAGATCAATGTCATATGGTATCAACAATAGATATAAGATTTGAATCTATTACAATGAGATTGTGATTCATTCTATATGAAAATTGAAAGCCTTTGGATTTATAATTTTAATAGTTACCTAATCTAAATAATGATTAAATCTCATATTATATCAAACCATTGACAAAACCATAAACCAAGTTAGTATTTAGGTCAAGGTATATGGGGCTTTGAGTTGTGCCTTATTATGTGTCATGAAGCCTTATATGACATGTCATTTGGTTACATGATCTAAGTTCCCAATGGACATTTCGTACATACCAACAAACTAATGATAATTTATCAATAAAATCACCTTGTTAATAGCCTTTCCTTTTGACCATTCCCATTTTATATGAGTTTTTCATTTAAAAGGAAACAAAGTGGGCCAAGGGATAATCTTTTGAGTTAGCTTTGGAATGTGGTTGGACATTGTGTGACCTCACATATGCAAATTAAACAAGTTAATATTTAATGTCAAAAAATATATTTTAAATTGTGTTGATGTCCCTCTTGGTGAAGGCAAAAAATTGGGTTCCATTGGCTAGCTTATAAGATTCACTTTGAAATCTAGTTAAACCACACCCAATCTCTACAAAGCTTTTTGTAGTAGGTGTGTCAATATTGCTTTTTTACATTAATAAAATCTATAAAGTCATCCTCTTTTTGGGCCCTTCTTTCATCCCCTAAACCCTCTTTTAACCCTTATGCATTGTTATTTGTAAAATAATGAGATGTGATTAAGTTTGTAAAAAATTCAACCCTTGTTACTGATTTCGAGCCTTATTAGATCAAACTGGCTGAAATCGTCCCCTAATCGTGGGACTTTACGAATAACTTTATTATTTAATTTATTTTTTCACAATTGTATTCAATTAGGGGATGACTTATGAAATCTAAAGTTGTCTTTTCTAAACCAGCTCTAACCAATTGTCACTGGAATTTGCATTTAGATGTTAGGAAGGAAATTCAAACTTAAACCCCATTTGTATTCACTTTTGTTTGCCTCTAATGGAATGAGATTTTGTATTGGAATCTATGCAGAATGTTGGTGATGAAGAACATGCTGATCTTTTTAAAATTTAAATAAAATTTTGTCAAATTTTTAAAATAAAAATTACATCAAAATGAAAATTTTAAAATAAAATAATTATTTGATAGCGAGATGCCAAACCTCAAAAGGTACTCTGATAGTTGAGTCCAGCCTCGTATTTTTTTGGGGAATGGACCCATCCATGGGCTTCACCTACAATAAAGCATGAGGCAAAATTTATCATGAACCAAACCTATGTTAAAACATGAGGTGTATGAATGGGAGGGTTTTTATGCCTACTCCTCAACACAGTGAGAGGGTTCTAAAACCTATAAGTAGGCATAATTTCCTTACTATCCTTGAGGAGTAGGCATAATATCCCTCTCAATTTCTAGGATGGATATAAGTTACCCTCCACATACAATACAAATTTTCTCGGAGTGCTTTACACTCAATCACATGTTGGTGTTGACGTTGATAGATGCAACCAAAACAGAAGACATTAAAATAAGCAATGGGTCCTCATCACAGGCAGTACACAAAAGATGCCCAGACACATATTGGTGCTGCCCCATTACAGAGTTTGTGTCCTATTTATGCACATTTTGGGCCTGTAATAGATATGAGGCATAATAGGACACAAACTCTACACCTAATGGGCAGCATCAAGATGAACTCTAGAGAATTGGTTTCTTTGGTGGGTAAATTACTAATTTGCATTTCGCTGATGGGAAGGAGATTCGAACCCAAAACCCCTTTTCTATTTGGGCTTGATGCTCGTAGCCAGCCCAATGTAGTAACTGCACCACTTTGCTTCTCCTTCTCTCTCGTTGGTTTGTCTGCTCCATTGTTGTTGCAGTCTTTGCTTTCATGTGTTGTTCCTCTGCATTTGTTCTGCAAGAGGAAATAAATGAAAAAAGGGCTCCTGGAATGGAATGAGAAGAATGAAGATCTTTTTCAAGTTCCGATTGTTGTGTCAAAAACATTTAAAGGGTAGTGAGGATTAGGAGGTGCAAAGATTTATTTTTTGGGAACCCAAAGGAGGAAGAAGAAGGAAGGAGGTTGGGTGTTTTGGTTTTAGGTTTGACGGCTTTTTGAAAGCGGGAATTGTTGCCTGAAGATTGCATGCTACAAAGTGTGTACCTACTCGAGGAGATATGGCGGGGAGGTATGGAATGCATTTCTCCCCGTCGACGGGTGGCTCCTCACCACAGATTGGAGGCTTGCGGTCCTCCAGTGCCGCTGCTGAACATGAAAAGTAAGGAATCGCCTCCCGATTTCTGCTAATGCTTGTTTGTCTGTTTTGTTTTGTATTTTATTGTTATTGTTTTTGTTTTTTTATTAAGTCTTTTTCTCTTTGAAGTTGCTTGCACATTTTTTCTCTCGGGACTTCTTCTTCTTCTTCTTCTTGTGGACGCTTGTTGGTGTGTGGGAAGGATTTTGTCCGAATCCTTCTTTTTGGATTTGAAGGACATAAATTAGGTTTTCTGTAGGAGCTTTCGGTTGTATTTTTCCTTCTGTTGTGAGCACCCTCGTTTGTGTTCAATGATGATCTCCACACCTGGATGAACAGCAAGCCCAATTTGGAGACTTGATTTGAGTGTTGGATCTCAAATGTACTGTCCCAATTGGTGAATTTGTTGGTCTTCTTCTTGTTCTTGTGGCTGGCTTTCCTCTCAACATTCCACGATTGCAGGTTTTCTTCTTTTGTAGATCCATCTTGTTTGGGGCCAAGAAGCAGTCAATTGTATGTCAAAGGGGGGAAGAGCACAGTGATACAGTGAATGAATGAAGATCATCAACGTGGGTCCTGTGTTATGGACACTCTTTCAGATTATTTTTTCTTCTGGATCACCTATTCTTCAGTTCTTGATTTCCATTTTGTAAAGCTGATTCTCATGCATGCCTGCCTGCTTCTCACCGGTTTTGCATATTTTCTGCCCATTTTGTCTCTCTCCCCGATTTGTGCAGTGTGGTATATATGTTGCTGGTTTTTTTCATCTTTCCATCCTATCACTTGGGCTCATCCACATGGCATACATGAATGCTGGAATATGAATAAGATCAGTGAAAACTGTGAGTGATTTCAGGTTTCTGGTATTAAAGCCTTTTTGCAACAGATTTTGCTCATTTTTGAGATGTTATGAGGCTTCAAATCTGTGAGTTAAAGTGCTCTGGAGCATTTCTTCTCTCGTTGAGGTGTTCATGTAGAAGCTTTCATGCAAATTCTCAGTGGGTTGAATCTTTGCAGGTATCTTTCGGAGTTGTTGGCAGAAAGGCAAAAGCTGGGTCCTTTTATGCAAGTTTTGCCCAACTGCAGTCGCCTGTTAAACCAGGGTAAGGTTATTGGTGCTCAAGGTGAAATGTAAGTTCAGAGAATCATTCTTCAGACTTGTTGATTTCTTCAACTGAAGACCATGAACACTGCCAGTTGCCAGTGATGACTTTTCTGAATGTGTACTTATGGTGCTATTGCTATGCCTAACACAGAGATGGTGCGCGTCACAGCACTTGTTGGAAACTCTGCATTACTGGACCAGGACGGACTTGAGCATGGGAGCCCTTTGTCAGCAGGCACATTCATACACAATGGATCCTCAGGCGATCTGAATGGCTGGGGTGATGTATGCTTTTTCTTGTCTCCGTCCCCTTCACTCCACTTAATGCTTTTCCATTGATGGAGATGATTTGACTGAGCCCTTACACTTGGGTTTCTGGTTTGCGAAAGGAAGTACTAATATCCTTTTCATTTGCAATGTATGGTCAGCAGAGGGTCGCAATTCCTCATGCAGGTTGGAATGGGCCTCCTGGGACTGCAGCTGGGACAATAGTGAAGAAAACACAGCGCATTGAAGTTCCTGCTGATAAGTACCCCAATGTATGTAGCAGTCTAAATGCATCCTTACTGGTGTACATATGTGTGTGTTACTAATACACACTAGCAAGCTGATGTTACCTGTCCTGATGATGGTCCTGATAAGCAACCTGTGGATCCTGCAGTTTAACTTTGTGGGGAGAATTTTGGGGCCTCGTGGAAACTCACTAAAGCGGGTAGAGGCAACAACTGGCTGCCGGGTTTTGATTCGTGGTCGAGGCTCAATCAAAGACACTGCCAAGGTCAGTTTCTCCAGCCATGGCTAGGTTGTTGGCTTGGGGATACTAGAGATGCATTGGGCAGTTGCTATCCATGGAGGAAAGCTCAAGGTTTCAGTTTGTTGGTTCTCCAGGAAGACAAGATGAGAGACAAGCCTGGTTTTGAACATTTGAACGAGCCACTACATGTATTGGTGGAGGCTGAACTGCCAGCAAATATTATTGATGCACAACTCATTCATGCTCGTGAGATTCTCCAGGAGCTACTGAAACCTGTGGTATGGTCTAAGCATCTCGAGCTGACATTTTCCACCACCTGTTCAGTACTGAATTAGTTCTGCAGTTTACATGTGTGAATGCACAATGAAATTTCAGGTGTTTTGAGATGATCTTGGAGAGCAATTACATGATGAAAAGAGTTCAAAGCAGGGTGAAAATTGTAAGGTGGAAGATGCAGTGTTTAGTAAAGACTAACTCCACTATTCTTGAGCTTGTGCTTCCAGGATGAGACATTTGACCTGGTAAAGAAGGCCCAGCTTCGGGAGCTAGCTATTCTTAATGGCACCCTCCGTGAGGAGAGCCCTGCATATATGAGTGGCACTGTGTCTCCATTTAACAACCCAGGCATGAAGCGTGCCAAAACTCGGCGTTAGCCAAGAACTGCAGCATTACTCAGATGCTATGGGCTTTTCAGGATTTTGCATCAGACAAAAACATTGACATGGCAATTGGCATCAGATATGGGGTTCTACAAGGCGATGGCATGAAAGGCATCACTGCTGCACAGAGGTGTGTTGGTGCTTGTAAGACAGAAAATGTGGTGTTAAATTTGCAGGCCACATTCAAGTGAAGTTTGTGGTTTGGAAGTTCTCTCAGTCCCAGCAACTATGTGATGAATCAAGATAAGGGTGTCTATCACTAATTAGATCCTTTGTTTGGACCTTCAACCACAATCTGCTGACCATAGCCAAGGACCAGCCATAGAGTTTGGTCACACGTTTCACAGCTTTCTTAGGCTGATTGGTAGTCTCTTGGACTGAAGGTGGGACTAACAATTAATGGGTTATTAGCAGGACATGCTACTGACGTGCATTTGTCTTTAGGAAATATGCCAGCTGAAGCCAGGGTTACTAAGAGCTGCTTCTCATAAGGACAGAACCATAGGAGGAAAACTGTGGTTCCCCCTCCTAGGTACATGTTCTGCTAACAAGAATACTGAGGTAACAGTCTTTAGTATGTCTAATCACTGGTCTTGCAGTTTATCCTTGCCTGTCAGTTCTGGGTTAAAGAGATGTGAGTGTGCTAGCACATGCATCACACCCAAGTAGGGTTTGTGTTGTACTGGACCTGCATGTTAAAAGTGGTGATTATATGTTGATGTAATGGAGAGTTTGTCATATGGAATGAAGCTCAAATTCAAAGGATACAAGGTTTGTGTTCCTCCAAGTAGTTTACTCTGCAGTTTTTTGGCCTCTGGCTGTAGACACCTTTGGGTATTCCTCTGGGTTACTGTGTACCTTACACCTGTGTAAGACATTATGAGCAAGCACCACATTGTAGTGATATATGGTACCTGATGGTTAATGACAAGTGCATAGAAATGGGAATCTGCCATGTACTCAGACCAAATCAACCCCTTCTTGGACATCAAGCATTGAGCATAGGTTATATATATCGGGGGTTGTGCTTGCTGGTTGCAATACTGCCTATTGACTTTTGACCAATTGAAGCAGATACTTGACCTCTTCTGACCCCTGCCATTGACTGATCCTATGCTGACCACTTTGACGCCACCTCTTTTAAAGGTACTTGCTAACATCACTTTAGTTCCTTGACCATTGATCAACTGACACTACACTTAACTGAAATATGCAAGACTTTGACCTAGATCCAGTATCAGATCTGTAGTGTCTGCCAGTTGGTTGCTGTGCTTAGAGGGTTTTCAATTGTTTAATATCTCTGCATGGGAGTGTTCTAGGATGCAATTACCCCCTAGTAATATCATCTGGCTGGGATATCTGTGCTTTGGCTTATGTCTTAATGTTTTGGGCAAGGGTTTCAGTTGCTTCTGAACGTGCTTGAGTGACAATTAGCAACTGCTGCATGGTCACTTCTCTAGATTTTTAGGAAGGGGAGGGGAGGTGTATGGTAGAGTGGACCCAACTTTTTTCTCCCTTGAGTTTTCTGTCTCTTTAGGCTTTTTACCATTCTCACTAATTATTCTGATCTGATTTGTGCAGGTTCCTTGTTCTGCTTCAATGGAGGGTCTGGGAATGTCAAGTAATGTTTGCCCTCCAGGTACTGTCCCATCCAAAGCCTGCTCCTTGCTCTTTTTCATGTATGTAAGTGGTTCACATATGAACCATTTGAAAGATCCAGAACAGTCGTCTTGATTAGGGTTAGACCTGTTCTTCATACCATTGAACTGTTTCTGACCCTTATGTTACCCTGGCAGGTGACTTTCAAGATTTGTTTACTGTGAACTGGTCCCAATTGGATCAGTAATGGTATGGATCAGCATCAAATCTGTGCATTACACCAGGCCACAGTGGCAGCTCAATGAGCAACCTCACTGCAGAATTGTAAGCTGTCAAAGGAAATGTACAGCTTCAGGTATGTTCACAGACGAAATCTGGACAGCATCAAATATTGTAAATGATGGGTCATAACTGTATGCTATCCATTTGTTGACCAACTCAAACTGATATACTATGAAACAGCACAAAATTGTTTCCCTTTTTTGTTTCTTTCACCCTTTGGAGACTCTAAAGATCCCCAACCAAGAGAGCAAACTGATGCTTGAATGAGTGATCCATGTAGTCTAAGGATGGGACCAAACAAGGTCAAGCAATTGAGTACATTTTTTAACAGAGCAAGTTGACTAACTGGATTGAGCTTGTAAAAGGATTTGAATTCAACTAGTAGGCCAAGGTTAAAGACCATTTGATACACATGTTTCTTTTCATTGCAACCAAGTTTCATTGCTGCACAGGTTGCAAAAGTCACATGAAGACCATGTTAAACTTCAATTAATTAGCATGTAGCTCTCTTCATGATGTCTGTTTTCTGACATGTTTTTCCTAGGTAAGTTGCAATAGAGAATCTTCTTTGTTTGTCAAAGAGATGTAGAAGTCTTTTCTTTGGTACTTTTGCGTTAAGGAAGCTACATATGAGTGCAAATAACATGACCTACAGTGAAGGCTGAGAAATTAAGAAAATGAAGGATGTTTGGCACATGAAGACCATAAGAACTCCTTTGATAAAGGGTTTTGATACAACATGCTTTTTGGGCCTCATTTTTCATATTTGCTGAAGGTTCTGGTATCAAATGCTTGAGTAACAGTAGTGTGAGAAGTTCCTGGAGTAACTCTCTGACTGCTCAAGAGATTGTTTCAAAATGTGATGATAGCAATGGAGCTGTCCAGTTTGATGAAGTCAGTACGTTTGAGATATAGTGAGGTTCACTGTTGGCTGTGTCTTGATATCAAAGATATGTGATAGAGTTCTTGATGCAAAGTGCAGCATTGCCGAGCAGCTCTGCAGTTTGCATTTGAAGGTTTGAAGGTTATACCAAGATAATCACTGGATCATCTGTGCTCTAGAGTCTGCTATGGCTTTGTGCACACTGAATGGGTTGACAGTTAGATTTGACTCTTGTTGTCTAAGATGATCACTGGGAGGCAGTCAGCAAAGAACTTCAATTTTTGCCTGTGCCACCATCTAACAAGGTTAGTGAAGAACTCTGCAAGCACTTCCTTGAGATTGTCTGTTACATAGAAGTACACTGCCTATTCAGAAAATTTCTGTTTAACTGAAATTAGATAGCATCATTCTCCAATGTTTTCTTGAAGGTACCAGGCATCTTGTCTGTGTAAAAACTGGCAGTCAGTATAGCCTTTGGTGTATGTGAAACATTGGGTTATATGTTTCAGAACATCTTCAATGCATCCATGCCCACACTGTCCTATATGAGGCCTTTGGTGGAATATTAGGTGGGTGTTTTGGGTTTGGCTTTTTAACTCTGCTTGCAAGAAGCTGTTATTGTGGGCTTAGAATAAAGAGGAAAATACATGCAGGGAATGGTACCTACTATCAGTATGAAGTCATGGAAAAAGGAATGTTTAATGTCTGCTCACACACATGGTCAACTTTTCCAGCATTTATTGTTTCTTCATTGTTAATATGTGTTCCTGATGTATCAGGTTTCCTTGTGTGGGGTTGCTTGCTATGCTGTATTATCCACATCATTATACAACCTTTTAGTCACTGAATCTTCTCACATGTACAGTATCAGTTGGTAAGTTCTATATTGTGGGTTCTTGTTGGCACCAGAGGGAACCTTGGGTGGACTAATAACTGTTTTTGCATCACCATCTGCCCTGGTTTGTACCTAACATTCGCCTTGTCGTGGTTTGCCCATAGAAAGCTAATGCAACCATGGTTGGCTTATGGTATGTGCTTCACCAGTGGTTCTGAAATGATGTGACCAAATCAACAGTAACCAAGAAATTTAGCTCCAGTAAGGGTTGGCTGTGACCAACACTGATTGTGTGCGTGTGCATGTTGATGTATTTTTTCATGGATTGGCAACATCCTATACAAAACCTTTTAAGATGGCCAATGGCAAGTAGTCATTTTAAGAGGCTGTGATCCATGTGCTGAGGCATATGGTGAAGCAAACAGGCAAAGCTATGAATTTTTTTCTATGTTGATTCTGGGACAGGTGTTTGCATTGTACAGTTTACCTCAAGCATCTGAACATGACTGCTGTGGTTGTGAGAAATACTGGAAGTAATGGCTTTTGTATTTTGAATCTCATTTCTCAGATTTGGAGTGCTAAGCCTGGTTGCCTGAATGGCAATGTCTTTCTGACTTGGTCAGACTAATTGGCACACTATTGAAGTGATTGACTGTGGAGTGCTCGGCTCATGGTAGTTAACCAATTTTGATCACAGGCTCACTAACCAAGGTGAATGACATGGCTGACTAAAAGCCCCTTATGTAAATGCACTTTTCTAGCCAGCCCCTTTACGGAATCATCTTCTATGCTATGTGTAAGGACAGTTTATAGGTCAGTGTATCAATTTATCTGCTGCCATGTGGGGTTTAGAATTGATGCAGTTTTGGTAGCTCAGAGGCTCTGGACCATACATGTAAACCTCTGAAATGTTTCTGGGATCTTAAGTTCAAAATAAGGCAGTCAATTTACCAGCAAAAAAGATTAGAGTCCTTTCAAACTCTGGAATGAGGTTTCTCATGACTAAGTGGATATGGAGGAGCAGATTTCTGGTGATAAGTAGATTGGAGTAGCAAACAGCGCTTGAAATGACATCATGCTTGACCCATGCAAATCCTTGATCACACCATCTCATATGTATTGTCAAGTACTCTCAGTATCATGTGTCCCACCTGGTGTTCATCATTGAGAATCAATGGCAGTCTACACCTTGTTTTCACAAGATTTCTGGCAGAGGTCGATCACCTGTCTGTAAGCTTTTGGTGACATGAGATTGTGCAATAAAAGCAGTGAGTTTCACAATCATGGTCAATTTCTGTGTTGGAAGCTTCCATAGTGAACATATATCTGTTTTACTCACTTCACAGGATAAATTTGCAATATGGTTGTCAGATGGATTCACTGTGACATAGCAATGGACAGCAGAATTTGCACTGTGTTGACCCAAGTTTAAATATGAATGAATAAAAGATATATCTATGACAATTGGTCAAAGTATCCGTGGAGACAAAGAAGATACAGCTTGATCACAAAACATTGCTTTGTGAAATTCTCATGATTGTTGCAAATGTGATGAATGTATATATTCTCACCTGTGAGACAGACAACCATCACAGGGAAAAAAATTGATATACTTAACAGAAAGTGTCAATCAGCTCACAGGAAATGGATTGGTGCTCCCGCAATGCAAGGAAGAATGCTGTATACTATATGAAGTAATTACACAATGTACCTATGGAGACCAGGTTTTTCTCCTGACAAGAAAGTGTCTCTAAAACTGGTAATGCAGTAATCTGATGATGGTATGTGGTACTAATGATGAGGACCACATAACAGAGAAGGTCATCATGCTGCCATTTTGTGACTATTGTCATGGTTTGTGTGTTTCTCATCAACATTTAGTGCTGCCAATAGACGTGGCCACGTCTCAGGTATACCTCCAGACACTTCAAAATCCAACAGTTTGCCATACCCACGGTAGAAATCTTCGACTGGCTTGCTCTGGAGAGGACACACAAAAGTACCACCCATCAGCTGCAATTGCAAAATTCAAGTGCTTTGCTCCAAATCCTTTTTGTCCCCATTGCACTGACTGACTGCCAATCACAGCAAGCATACTTCTGCTCTAGCAATAAAAAGTAGGATGCCAAAACCTTTATATAGCCTGCATTTAGTAGTCATGGGTCCAAATTGATGAACAAACCTCCTCGTAGTATATGCGTAGGCGTGTTCTGACCACTTCCTCTGTGTCATCAGCACGGGTGGTCATTTTGGAAGCACAAGATGGTGGTGGCAACAAGGGAGGCATGAAAATGCGTGGGGCACTGTTTGATTCCTCCATCTCCAAGCGTGCAAGATTGAAATTGCCCCCACACTGACTGCAAATACGGCGGCCTAAACATTTGGCTATCAATGCATCCTCCCTCAACTTCAGGTTCACCACCAAATCTATATCTGCCACTTCTTCCATCATTTCCTACACACAATTTAGAACCGGTCATTGAAACTTTCATGCTAGCCATGTATGCAAGCTATAGGCACAGTTAACATAATTTACTACCAATCATAGACCTATGACAGATTTCTGCTTCTGGAAGCACTAACAATCACCACAACGTCCACATGCAAAAGGAGGAGCATATGAACATACTGCTTGATGCACTGTGCGAGGAAAGCCATCGAGGATGAAACCTGATTGGCTGGATGCCATATTCTTCTCAAGGTGCTTTGACAAGAGACGGATGATAATGTCATCCGGCAGCAACTGGCCTTGGCTCATCAAAGTTGCCAACTACAGAGCACCCACCATCATCACCACTCTTTCATGGTTAGTAACAGAAAGCCATTTTTTTGAGATTGCAGAAGCAGACATGATAAATGATTGAGAGAGCCCTCTATACAAATTGCTGGTCTCTGTAAGCAGGTCATGTGCCCCCTGAGATTTTGCCCTAAAAAAGGTGAGAGAGGTACTATGCTTTATTGAGGAGTTCTCACACATCACACCTCTGCAATGCCTTGTTTGTCTGTTCTATGATCACCACCCGAAGGATACTATGCACAATACACAAAACCTGATCATCATCCATGTGTTGTGTTCCAGTGTTGGGCAGGTATGTGATTTCGCTAATGACCACTGGTTCTGGCTTTTAAAAAATTGCAGAATTAAAGAACCTTCAGTTCTGGTTTTTTGAAGGCAAAAAAAAATCAGAATCAAAGAACTGCAGCTGGTTTAGGGTTTCTTAAAACAAAAGAACCGGCGGGTTTCATAAAAAACTGGCAGTTATTTGATTTTTTCCTAAAAAATTGAGAACTGATACTATATCTAATACATGAAACCTGATCACCATTTTGTGTGTTGTTGTTCCAGTGCTGGGTGGGGATTTGATTTTGCCAACAAACACTGGTTCCAGGTTTTAAACATTTGCAGAATTCAAGAGCTGTTGTTTCTGGTATTTTGAAGGATTTTTTTAGAAATCGGCAGTTCAGGTTATGTCTGAGAAATCAAAGAACCAGCAGGTTTCATGAAAGGATCGGTGGTGTTTATAGGCGGTTGCTTGATTGTTCTTCAAACCAAATTGGAGAACTGCGGTTATAATATATCAGGACCATTTCTTTCGATTGTTTTGGAGAGACACGGTTATCAGCCCTACGGACCGTCCTGATAACCGCCTTGGTCTTTTTGCCGGTTCCTGATAACCGGCCCAATGCTGCATAGTTTTGTTCCAGGGATCTGAGAGGCAAGGCAGATGAGAAGAGAGAAGTCTACAACAGGAGGCAAGAGAGAGAGGGAAAAAACAGGGAGAAATTGGGGAGAGAAATAATTAGGCTAGTGGGGGGGAAAAAAAAAGTCTTCAGCGAAAGAGATTTCTGGATTGTAAAACAAAATTGAAGAAAAAAGTTATTCACTGGAAGCAACAAATACGACTTTGAGCAAAAATCAAAAGAGAGAACAAAGAAATCACAGATCATATAGCGCGCGCGCACACACACACACACCTGTTTAGCCATGGACGAGGTTTGAGAGAGCTCCTGCCTGACCAGATCGCCCATGGCAATATGCGGCACTTGCAAAAGCTTCGCAAGCCTACTAGCATAAGTCCCCTTTCCAACTCCAGGACACCCTAGAAAAACCCATTGCACTCCACGTCCTCCTCCTCCTCCTCCCTCTCCTACTCTCCATCCTTGTTGTACTAAAGTCTCCATAGATGCAGCAACACTCCCCATTTCTCGAGCCCCAAACAAACCACAAGCACGCAGCGCCATTCTACCACCCCCCTTGTATGTCACCATCCAGCGGCAGCTCATTACCGCCATCGCCACGCACGACCACCACCCACAACGACAACAAAACACAAAACGCACTACTTTCACAGCAAACTGAAAAAACACTGAAAAACACTCTACTCTCAAAACAAACTGCAAAAATACTCTGAGTTTTTTTCTCTTTTTTTGGGATTTTTTGAGAGAGATACTTAGTAATGATATCTACTGCTAGATTTATTTACTTTAATTTAAAAATTAAGAGTCCAATAAGTTGTAGTTGAACATAGAAAAATAAAATAAAAATAAAAATCATAGTACTTAGGTACCATATTAATATAGGTAGTTTTTTTCCCCTACCTGTTATTTTCTTTGGGGGTTAGAGTGGGTGGGCCATAGTTTTCCAACAACTTGGAGGAGTCATCATAGTAGGTTATAATAAGAAGAGGAAGAAGAAGAAAAGAAAAAAAGGGGATTCACATTGGGCATGTAATGGGTAAAGGATTTGTGTGCATCATTGTTATGAACTTATGATGCTGGGTAATGTGCAACTTGACCCCCTAGTCTAGGCTTGGTAAGTTGAGGTGTAAGTGATTAAGGTGAGGGGGTTGTGTTGTAATTTGTTGTTGTATGATGTGTAATAGGTTTTATTTATTAGGTACCCATTTCAAAACATAACTTTTATGGAAGAATTGTGTGTGTGTGTGTGTGTGAGAGAGAGAGAGAGAGAGAGAGAGAGAGAGTATGCATCTTCAAATGTGTTCTACCATATTAGAAACTGAAATTTAAGATTGAGTTGATTTAGGAGAATAAATTTGTGACCAAAAGTGGTTTTTTTTTGGAGGGTTTGATGAGAGTAATAGATGATGCATCACAAAGTCTCTTATGTTTTGTCCGATGGGGTGTTTTCTTTGAAAATGGGAAATTTTTTGTATGACATTAATAATAAGATGAACAAACTTTCGGGTACTTTTTTTCAAATAATACTTTATTTGCTCTTCAAGCTCATATTTCAAATTTCCACCAATATTTTTGTACATGATTTTTCTTAAGTAACCCCTCCAATCATCCAACACTGCCAAAATAACAAAAATTTGGCAATTATGCACAAGGCTTGCTGAATGAAAAGAGCCCTACCCACTTTCAAGGTAACCCAAAAAGGCCCATCACATAAAAGGCAAATAACTTATCCACTTCCAAAGCCCCAAAACTGGAGTACAAAGGCATATAACTTATTCATTTTGAAAGTCCCACAATGGGGGTATTCAAGAGGAAAAACAAAACCAACAACTCCCTTTTTGGTTGGGTATTATACAAGAAGATGGTGGTCTTGGATAGGTGATGAATTACACGTTGAAACTTGTGATGAATCCAACAACAAGTGACAAGTTGCTGCTGATACTAAAGTGCTAACTTACAAAAGGACATAGCTAGGAGAGAAAAAAAGAAGTGGGAAGTCAATCATTTGAAAGAGCGAAGTAATTTAGGGGTTGCTTTCACATGACACACATGGTGGTATAGAATCTAACTTTTAGGGATTGCTTTTGCTTGAACATGGTTGTAGCAAGAGTCCCACTTTTGGGGTGGCATGCTTGTTGTTTTCATATACAAAACATGGTGGTGAGTGAGGACTTGGTGTGAGTCTCTTGGGGAGAATATATAGTGTTGAAGTTTCACATTGTGACCATTCCAAAAAGTACTTTCACAAGTTGCTTTTATATGCAAAGATGGTAGTCACAAGTCCAACTTTCATGTTGCTTCCATGTGAAAATGATAATGAGACTCCCCACAAAATCTGCTCCTCGTGTTTTTCATGGTACTCAAGACTTTGCTATCCCCCACATACATACTCCTTGGAATTATATTGCTATATTTTTAGGTGTTGTGGACTACCCAAATTTTGGATCATATTTGATATGTTAGGTGTCCATCCAAATAATTTCTTTCTTTTACATGTGCAACCTTTGAAAGTATGAATGTTCACATACAATAGAATTGACGAAGCTAGTCCATGCATGTGGGACTAGCAATGACAACATCTACTATGGTGCAAACACCATCTTTGGACAATGTCAAGTCATTGATGAGATGAGTAAACCATTCCTCAAGAATGTTTGCAATTGCTTTCGCACCACATGGAAGTCAACTTTGTGTGCAATGGATGCAAAGTCAACACACACCACATTATGTGTCCCAATGCACTTTTTGCCGTGAACCAAACCTAGTGGATTAATGAGTTGTGTATGCACATAAAGGAAGGCCTATGATTGAAAGATGAGGGAGTCTAGTTAAGTAAATGTGATGGAAAAAATTGTAGAAAGCATGCAAAACATGAGGAGGACATGTTAAGACATGGGTCATGCATCCATGTTAATGCTTAAAAAGGAACATGTGCAAGCTTGTTGAAGTCAAATGTCTCATTAGAAAGTATGTTTGAAAGGATGTGTTTGTGCATGTACATTCTAGGATTAGATATTGAAGCCAATCCAACTATTCATAAAAAATCTATTCAAATGGAGAAAAACATGCACATGCCAAGGAGGTGATTGATATCAACATGTTTCAATTAAGATCCAACCCCTTATGTCGGCCAATTGGGTGGTGGTATCTATGGAAATAAGGTTGTATGCTTTTGATACATATATGTGGATAAACATTTGTTTGGGAACTAAAATCGCATTTGAGCTATCAAAGGACTCGATGCCTAAAAGACATCTAAAATCTTGGGAAATGGAAAAGTCAAAAGATGAAAAGAACAAATGAATGTGAAAGAAAAATGTATACAACATAACAAGTATGATTGGTGTTGCATGAACTAATGAGTTAAAATTGCAAAAGCCAATTAATCAAGGCCCAACCTAGGAAGAAAATTTGCATGTGGATCACGTTCTAAAAATGAGTCTTTGATAAAAGATGGCATGCATGAAAAAGACTTGAACCTAACTCCTCATTCTAGTCGTGAAACATTTCAAAAAATCAATATATCGGAGATTTTTCATAATCCTTCACATGGTCCTCACCAATGTTTTTTTTTTCATATTCCCCATGTTGCCAAGTTGGCTAGCTAGCGGACCCATTGGGCAACAATTTGGCTACATGAAGAAAACAATTGTTAAAATGTTGGCTATTTGCAAAATAAAGAAAAAAAATTTAAGCAATTGCCCCTTGTTTTCTTAGCTTTGTGTTAGCACGATGACCTTACTTTTAGTAGGCACGTACATGCGAAAATGTATAGCTAATAGTTCTTTCATTAGCAAAATTAATCAAATTTTTTTTCTTAAACAATGTAGATGACTCAAAAAAATTTACCCCAAAAAGTCATGATGGAATCGAACCTTATTTCATCCTATCCACTACAACACATGGTGGACCTACACATACAAGCAACATTAGTAAACAACACAAATAATACACAAATAACAGTATCATTATTAAATAATTTCACAATTTCCAAAAGTCAAGATCCAACCTTGTTGTAAGGATGTTAGGGCCAAATCTTCAACATTGAAGTTTTAAATATCCAGTGTAAAGCTTAATAGGATTCAAGGCAAAATGATTAGCATCATGGAAACGAAAGCCACCATAAACAAATAGTGTCACCAAGACCTAAAAGTTCATCATCCCACAAGTAACAACTTACAAAGGAACAAGGTTAGTAAAATTTCAAAATTGAAATTAAAACCCCAAAAAATTGCAACAAATGACAAACTACAAAAACATAAGGGAAAATGGCTACATACCTATTACCCATTAACCCAACTACAAAATAAAAATGTTGTTTTCCAATATCAAAGGAAAATAATTATGCATCAACTACATATTAACTATGGGCAACCTTCCATTCCTCAATAGTTCAATCGTAAGGAAAAATTTCAAGAATTGAGCAAACATCCAAATGACAACATCCAAATGTGTTGTCAACTGATTCTTAAGTTTTCTTTTCATAAAATTCAACATACTAAAATCCCCTCATCTTCCACATAGCCAAAAATATGCATAATTACATTTTCAACCAATTTGATGTCCTTTGACATCCTTTGCACAAGAATTTGGGATGTGATCAATTGCCTCTGCAAGCATGTGGAAGGGTTTAAAAAACGAGGCTCAACCATTTCACCCTTGGAATTGTTCTTTATTGTCAATAAAGACCATTGCATATCCAAAGCAATAAGGTCCAAAACTAGTGAAATTTAAACAACTTGCTCAATAACACATTTTTTGGCACACAATAAACATCTTTGATTACATTCAAGTGCAATTGAAAGGAAGTTTCAAGTTTAGGCCCAACCAATATTGGGAATAGACCACCCCAAGTGTATCCACTAATTCAAAAAAGGGGAAATGATTCTGAAATTCTGAAATTAACATTTCAATTGAAGATGCGCACTTCAATTTCACCTCTACCACTACCTTGGCATAAACAATTCAAGTAATAAAAGAAATTTTAGAAGTGGCATGGTTTTTGTACCTTGCCCAAATGCGTTGCCCCCCCCCAATTCAAAAACCAAATGGTCAATATTAGTATTCAATATATGATCCATATCATGAAGATGGTATTGTCAACACATTCCATTAGCCCATTGAAATGATTGAAGGCATCTCCCTAAAATTTAAATGATTAGACACAATACATTTTTTAAAAAAATTTCTTACAAAAGGAAATTGTAACAATGAAATTAGGTAGTCTTGTCTTTGGGTGGTATCACTAGGATCATCACACTTTGATTTCCTGGACCCATCGAACTTTGAAAAATCATAGGAAACACTTCAATGAACATTTTCATTAAAAAAATTTGAATACATTTATTAGGTTCCATATATTTTGAAATATCAATAATATTAAAAATATTTTTTATTTTGATGTTCCTAATCATTGCATTTTTAAAAAGTTTTAGGAACATAGCACTTGTTTTTTTCATTGAACGTTTTGGTCATGAACACAAATTTGGACATGATTTATGAATTTTTAATGAATTTTTTCCAAAGTTAATTTGGAAGTCATTTTATTGGAAAAATTTATTTGGTAATTAATTGATTAAATATGAATTAATTATGAATTTCCAAAGTTAATAATATTGATTTTTAAGGGGCCATTTTAATTAAGAATATATATATAATTTCTCAATTTTTAAATTCCCAAATAAACTTCAAGCCATATATTAGAGCATGTAATTGATGAAAATGAAACAAAAAATTAATAATTGTGAAAACATTTAACGAAAAGGGCCCAAAAAAATGATTTGATTATTTTTAGTTCTTTAACCATTCCTTAAGGTGGTTCCTAGTGGTACCACTGGAGGATGGGTTTGCCCATTCACACACGAAAACATCCTAGAGTTAGGCAAATTTGATGAAAGAATGCACAACAATCAACATAAGTAATAGGTAAGGTAAGTTAAAATCACTTGGACATCATATAGTTAATCCAACTATTTGTTGCCAAGGCCACAATTGTTGAATCAATTGCCATTTTCATCAACAAATGGCAATAGTCTTCAAGCATACATTTCAATGGACTCAACATATTGATCCATTGGGTCCTTATGTTACAAAATAGTTTATTGCCTTCTGTTTCCATGAATTGGGCCAATTTAATGTTCTAGGTGGCAAAAAATTTGAGTTTTGTAAAAAAATGTGTAAATGGACTGTAGCAAATCCTTGAGGCATCCCACTATAGGCAAACTAAAAAAAAAATGAACCACCAAATTAATCATGTGTGCCATATAATGTATCCCCATCAAGAAAGGAACATGTAATTCTTTGAATTTGAACTATAACCCCACCTTGAACACCTTGAAAGGTGCTCACACCATCTACACCAAAACATAGCAACCTAGAAGGCACTTCAATTTCTGTTAAACCTCTAGCATTGAATAGAAAACTCATTATTACTTTCGTCAAGTTTTGGGCACAATAACTTTCAAGAATGTGTTCAACAAAAACAAAGTAGGGGTTATGTATCATTCTTGAACATGATAGCCATGGATAAAGATCCAACTTTGATTATTTAATGTAATCACCTCATCACAAGTCAATGCCACAAACTTGGCTACTTTAATATAAGATTTGCTATGACCAAAGCCTGGTTATAAACAGGTTCAACAATCTCCCATTTAGTTATGTCACTTTAATGTTTCTTGGGATTTTTTTTTAGTTTCAAAAAACTAAACAAGGGCTAGAAATCTTCAGAGTCAGTCATTGGCTTTCCTTTTCCGAGTAGAATAAAAACAAATGCAATTTGTATCACCTTTTTTTAGTTGTTTCACACATTTCCACTTTGAACATATTCGAAAATAGAAAGTTAATTCATTGAGACATATGTTGTTTCATTTTTGGCACGAACACATTTGAGATTTAAAACCCTCATGCCTTATGTGAGACATTCTTGCACACCCTCAACATGAAGATATGCACTCACAAATCCGCTTGGAAGTGGAACTATTATGTAGTTGTAGTCTAACAAATAAGGTGGTTTAATATAATGTAATGAAGTTCACTAAGAATTTAATGTGTTGTGTCCACTTGGAAGATACAAAGACATTGTGAGATAATCGTAACTCACCATGATGGAATGTGAAGGGGCATTATGTTGATGTTCATTCAATGTCACGCTTGATGGTTGAACCCCTTTTGTTCCATTCGTCATAACATCTACATATAACCTTTTAATCTAACATGCATTGGATTTTTGAAAAGCTAATCTAAAAAGGAGCCATGTTACAAAATCTTATAATTTTTAATTCTTTTGATCAAGAGTTAAGCCTTGGGACTAAAAATCACTTTGCTTAGATTGAGGAAAAAAACAGAAAATTTTAACCCCCTTTACTTTCGGCAAGTGTAATGCCTTTACAATAAACTCGATGATGTTGAAATTTGGAGAGAACCTTCTACATCTCTTACATAAGAATTATTTTAGGTTTGACACAAATCCAACGGTGAATTTGGGAGGAACAATTATTTGAAATAAAACTCCAAAGGCTTTGTCATGGAAATCCTTCCATGAACTCCACTACAAACACCTTCTACTTCTAGCAAGCGAAGCTCCCTTATAGCAACCCCGATGATGCTGAAAATTGGAGAAAAACTTTTACACTTCTTACAAGAACTGTTTTAAGTTTGACACAAATCCAATAGTGGATTTGGGAGGAACAACTATTTGAATTAAAACTCTAGAGGCTTTGTCATGGAATTCCTTCCATGCTTATTTTTTGCACACATCTTTTCCATGAACAACACCTTTCCACACATAAAAATTAATATTTTCTTCACACATTCATTCTCTTCCTTTCCCCTTCCCCCAACACAAGATACTCATTTATCCTTTGGTAAGCCTCCATGACCTTTCCTTGAACTTGTTCCCCTTGCCCAATGGAAGCTTCGAAATCCTTCCCTCCAATCAATGGCCTTTTCATCCTTCAAGAGCCAATGAAAATTGAAAATGATTTGCCCTCCAATTGATTTTAGGATGAGAATTCTTGGGCCCAATGAAACACCAAAAATATTCCATCCTCCAATCAAATAGGATGACAATCCTCATGACTAATGGGATTGGAGGACCATCCTTCCCCTTATTTTGGATATATTGATGAAGTTCTTGAGCTTGATCCTTATCCTTTCCATACGTTGACCCTCACATCCTACTTCTTCATCCTAATTATTTCAAGGAACTAACTACTAGGACAATTTATCGATAGTAACAAGTAAACATCCTTGAGTCCTTACTTGACTAAATCAATTCAATGGTTGAAGTAACATTCCCATGTACCATTTACTTTTTTGATATCCCCTACTTATTTTTTCTTCCATGCATTAATTAATTATGTGGTACATAGTAAATTGGAATTTAAAAATTGCATCACAAAAACCCTCACATACTTTAGATCCACCGTTGAAATTAAGGTTCAATGAATCCATTAAATTTAGGATGTTCGAATTTTCATGAGGTTCCGCTGTCACTCCCACACCTTACGAAACCTTAATTTGTTAAATAAAAGAACCTTAACCCCTTTTGAACGCAAGTACCACATTGTCTCTACTACCCTCTTGGTTTTTTTTGTTAATGTAGGTGAGAATTTAGTCATGGCAAATGATGTCACTATGCCCTCGAATCCTCCAGTTTCACTAGTAGAAAAGGAAGAGCTTGAAGAAATATCGCTTGACGTGAATGTCTTTCAATGGTCGTGCGAAGAAGAACCGTCCAGAAAAATGGTGCGCACTCAAGTCGATTGTTCGGCATGGGATCGTCGATTATCTCCTAACCCACATGCCTTAGCAATCTATTTAATATTTGTTCCTGCTTGTGGAGCCGCATTAGAAAGGTTTGAAGAATGTCAATGTGAAAATGACGATGTTCGTTTTCATTGTCGAACTTGGGTTCCCGGTGATGGCCATTATCGTTGGTTGTGAGGCCCAATCAATCCCCTTTCCATGGAGCATCGAGCCGAATACCTAACTCGCACCATTTGTCGCATTATGGAGTTTTTGCAATTGTGATCTATCCCCTTAAAGTTGTTTACTAAGTTATAATTCACCTGAGGCCCACTCAGGTGGAAATGTTAATACTTAAGTTTGATTTTGATTATATTTAAAAGTTTGATAGAAGTAAAAATTAAAATGTATTAGGACTACATTTTAGAAATCTTTCAAATACAGCATTCATGCCTAAAGATTATTTTACAGACTAACTTAATATTCTCATGGCGAAATGTTATTGTTAATTATGGGCTTATATTCCCAATATATCAATAAATCACATCTAATTATACATCCCCTTTCCCTTTTTTATAACATAAAATAATAATGCACTTAAAAAGGTTTACTAGGTCCTAAAATTAACTAAGCCTTGCATCAATTTAAATAAAAAAGTCTTCTATGCTGAAATATCCAAAGGCTAATTTAACTTTTAATAATTATTACTTGGAGGTTTATCAAGATTCAAATCATTAATACTAAGGAAAACTATGGAACTGAAGCTTAACAATTTGTGGTATTATAATCCATGATTCACACCTTATTCATTTTTCCTTTTCCCCACATGTTTTTTTAGTGAATCCCACTTGGGGATTAACAATTTATCCTTGTGTTCTATTTTGGTGTAGACTTAACATCAACCTATTGTAAAGTTCCCACCAACATAAAAAATTACTTTAGAAAAACATCTTCACAAACCATACAAATTATAATTTTCTAATAATGTTTATTTTCTTAAATCTTTGTTTGGTACTGGCATGTGTGGCAATTGTATTTAAAAGGATAGATTTAAGCATGCCTACACTAGGGCTAAAGGTATCAAACAAAACTTTAGTGTTTGCATTCATCTCAACAATAGTAGGTGTAGTAGGTTCAAGGTTATGTGTAAGACAATTTTTGAGTTCCCCTTGCTTACTAAATTCTGCTTCATGAATCCTAAAAACAATTTTAGGTTTGAGATTGGCTAAACCTTTTTCAAAAAAATGCTTGAACTTGAAATTTGTGGTAGATTTGGATGGGTGGATTTTGGGTGTCATCTAGGTCCTATAATGACACAATTTAACATCCTTTACATAGTGCATAAAGCCACTATGGACAACAACTAAACAAGACCTTCAAAAGTCCAAGAATTTGGCTACAAAACATGGAAAAAAAGACATAAATGAAAATGGAGGAATATAGGATTTTGAAGAAACCTTGATGAATGCCAAAAATAGGTAACCACAACGTGCATAATTTGAGCGAACTTAGTTGCCCTTTTAGTTCCCCCACTTTTGAACCTTGATAAATGTCAAATTGGGCAATTATAGTGTGCACAATTCAATGTTGGAACTTGCAGTTTTAATCTTCAAACTTTTAACTTTAAATGACTTTCAACGAAATTGCAAAAGTCATTAGTCACAACAATCAATAAAAAATAGGGTAATGGGTTTAAGGTTAAGACTTAGGACTTAAAAGCTAACCAAAAGAACTTCATTCAAGAATCAAATTTGGACTTTGAATTTCACAATGTGCACAACCATATTTCACAAAAGTCGAGTCGACTTGCCCTAAAATCTGAAACTTGAATGGGTTTAATCACAAACGGTGTAGGTATTAAAGTTAAAATTTATAATTCTAGATTTTAGGACTCTAGGGTTTAAAATTGTTAAATAATTTTGAGAAGTAGTAAGTTAAAGCCTTGAAGCAAAATGTTTGACCAACAAGCTTTGATGCACATTGTAAGTTATAACAAAAGGTCATTGTGAAGTCCATTGTGTTGCACAATGAAGACAAGATCGCCCCAAATTTCATTATAGAATGTATACATAGTGAACATTAAAATTTGTTGTGACATAAAGGTCATAATTTAGAGGTGAGAAAGGTGAGCAACCTCAACAAATTCAAGAGTGATGGAAAACAACCAACCACCAAAAGAGGTAATCCAAGCAAGGGGGGATATTTCTGAAATGAACATCTAGATGGTCATCATCTATTAACTTCGTGATTAACCTAAATTATAGATGGCAACACATACACTAAACAATGACAACCCTTGTGCAACATGTGGTTGCCCTAAGCCTAAGTCCTTACAATGGTGAAATTTGAGAGCCTTTTGATGGCATTACACTAAAAAAGACATAAAAACCAATCTTAATTTAGGGTGTTCTTTTTGTAGACCCTTTTTTTCAAGTAAAAAAATATGAAGTTTTGTCTAAAAAGAACATTGGTATTCACTAGACAATTGATTTTGGATAATCCTTCTTATGGTTATCCCTAGACAATTTTAAACAATTTATACCGACCTCATTTCCAAGCTTAACCACCTCAATTCTTTCCTAATAATTATTTCTTATCTTTATAACTACTTTAGTCCTTTTCCTTACCCACCACCATGAAATGAAAAGGAAAATTAACATGTGTCTTTTCATGTCCATGATATTTAGATTAATTCAAAATAAATTTGACATTGACATAAATAAGTAAACTATTATTGGAAACCATATGGGAACATAAGAAAAGAAAAATAAATAGTTGATTGTCACTAATAATGTGCAATAGCATGGGAACCAAGTATTTTAATAGTATATAAAAAGTTGTAAAACAAGGTCGGAATGACAAAGTTTACAAGCAAGTTAAATGGGAACCATGTGACACATTTATGAGGTTGTGTAGAAAGACATATTCACTAATTGGGTCATTGAATGTTCATATGTTGATGATATCATAAAAGGGAGACCTAAAATGTGAGTGTAATTTGCAATGGTTAAAAATACATGAAAAGAAACAAGTAGCAATGGATCATAGTAGCCTAAATTGTGCTAAGACAAACAACAAGCCACCAAGAGGATCAACTTATTGAGTACCCATGGATGAATGGATAACTTTGACTTCACTATCACAAACCCAATGATTGTAATATAAAATAGCCCCAATAGCATAAAATATGTGAACAAAGGGATGAATTGAATGATGTCACCTCATGCTATGTGAAGTTCTTAAAACATAGTTCCCCTCGCTATCAAGCTAAAATCATTTGCCATGTCAACTTGGAAAACTACTTAGTTAAAGGATGGAGGTCAAAAACTATAACAAAGGCAATGGGTATTGTAAGGAAATAATAGTAACCTTGTCATATGTAAGAATGTTATAGATCATTCACACAATTTGATATTATTTCAATTTGTAACCAAAGCTATAAACAACACAATCCAAAATATATATTCAACAAGAAAAACATTTAAACAATAACAATCAATCCAAAATTATTTTCTTCCAACATTTCTTTTGTTAAAACCAAATTTTATTTAACCATGAAAGTTTGTTTATATAGTCATGTCAAATCCAATGAATGATTTTATGGTGTAACCAAAATAGAGTATGAATAATGAGACAAATGGAATGATTGTTTTACAATAAATGACATATAATCCAATACATCATGAACTATAAGTTTCAACACATCATAAATGTTCAAAATAATGAGTTTGCTTGTGGAACATACTTTGTGTTATTTAAGTTTACTATTTTATTCAACAAAGAAATATTCATAATATATTGAAGGTTCAATGTTATAATTGCCCTAATCATTCATATGCAAGTTATTTTAATATTAATGTCTTTGAAAAGTCACATTTAATTCTCCGTATATATATTCGAAATTAATAACATGTACTCCAAAATCATTTTGTTTTTCAAACCTTTATTTTGTTAATGCCAAATAATGTTTAGAGTATGGCTTCAATTTGGCCTCACATCCAAGCCATTGCTTTAGCTAGTGCTAAAATAAGGTGAATGTTATTTTTCACAAGAGTAATTCTTGAAGAGAGGGATTGTCCTCTAGAGTTGAATCAAAGTTATAATGGGTGATAGATAGTTCAAATTCTTAGTTGTCAATTTGGTATTTTGTCACAATGAATTTGTTGCATATACATTGAAAGCTTCCATATATCTTGAGTGGCTGGTAATTTTGAGCTTAGCAATATCAATGAGTCAAATAGTAGATCGCTTATGCTTTGAATTGATGCATAAGTTGTTCTAAAAGTGTATTTGGTTTTTGGATTTCATATTGCAATTTGGCCACAAGATTGAATCAATTGAAGTAAAGTCAAAATCAACCTTATTTATTGGCAAAATTTGGTGAAAAAGAAAAATTAAAAACTAAAAATGAGAAAATTAAGTGATTTTGGAGGTTTGCAATTGCTAGAAGTGAGATTTTTTTTTCACAAAAATCACTAGATTTCTATACTTGGTTCTCAATGTGTATCAAAAATATAGAAGGATGATTAAATGTTTGTACTTCAAGTCAAATTGGGCCAAGTCTTCTAATGGATGTTAGCCACCTTGGCTACAAACAATGTGCCCCTCTTGTGGGTGCACTGATTACACTTTAAATTGCCACAAACAAAGTGAATATGAATGAAATATGGCGATTTGAAGCGAGAGGGGTCAAAAGTCCAAAATTAAAAAGTTTGGAACACATGGTGACCTATGGGTGACTACTTTTTCACCCATGTACAAACAATATCCAATGCATGAAGGTTCGTTACCTACTATTTTTAGTTCACAAACGAAAAGTGTCCAACCTAATTTTCATTCTTTAAACATTCATTGTACAACCCATGGCCAAGATCCTCCGAAAAATAGGGCAAAAAATCCAACAGCCATGGGCATAGCCAAGTTCAATTTAGGGTCTAAGGTTGCATGCACTTGGGAGTAGCGCAAAGCTGTGGGTGGTAATGTTGTTTCTAAAGGTGGCAATCATTCCAAATATAATTTAACTAAATTTGATGATTAAAGAAATCGGAAAATAATTTTTTTGAAGCTTACTTCTATGTTTTTGGTAACTTACTAGACATTAGTGTAACAATTGTCAACGTCTATTTTTTAAATTATTGTTGGGTCAAAACTTGGCTACTTAAAAACCCACAAAACACCCAAGTTTTGCCATTTTGAAATCAAAATTTGACATTTGGCAATTTTTCGAAAAAAACAAAAAGAAATCACTAGTGGGCAGTCCTCATTAAACTTGATGTTTTTACTTTTGAAAAAAATATTCTCCCCATAACCTCCTCTCCACCCTTTGCAATTGTTTCCTTTAGCAAAGTCACAAGCTCCTCCTTCTTTAATTTCTAAAAGCTCTTGGGTGATGCTCTCCTTGCTCAAAATTGGTGATGCTTTTGTTCCTCTTGTTCAAGCTTTCTTAAAAGACCATCAAAATCATGATGCATTTCTTGCTTATGCTTCCTAGTAGTGTAGTTGTTTCAAACTATGATGGTTCTCTTACATGTGCTTCTTAACAATCCAATTGTTCCAAACCCATGGTGCTCCTCTTGCTCCTTTTTTTTGGTGGTCTAATTGCTCTAGAGCCATGATGCTCCTCTTTCGTATGTTTTTCAAAATGTTCCTCTTGCTTGTGCTTTTCTTGATTCTCCTATTGTTTGTGATTTTTGTCATGCCCCTTCTTGTTCGTGGCTTTTATGTGATGTTCTTGCTCCTCTTGTTAGCAATCCAGTGGTTCCAAGCCATGATGCTCCTCTTGCTTGTGCTTTTTGGTAGTCCAATTGCTCCCAGCTATGATGGTCCTCTTGCTTGTGATTTTTGTCATGCTCCTCTTGCTTGTGCTTCTTGAAAATCCAGTTGCTCCCAGCTATGATGGTCCTCTTGCTTGTGATTTTTGTCATGCTCTTCTTGCTTTTGCTTTTATGTGATGTTCATGCTCCTATTCTTAGAAGTCCAATGGTTCCAAGCAATGATGCTCCTCTTGTTCATGCTTCCTAGTGGTTTAATTGCTCCAAGCCATGATGTTCCTTTTGTTATTCTTTCTTAGTAGTCTAATTGTTCTAGGCTTGTGATATTCATGTTCTTCTTTCTATGATGTTCCTCTTTCTTATGTTTTTTTTTGTGATGCTCTTGTTTGTGTTTTCCTGCCTGTCAAAGTCACAGCAATTGTGATCCTCTCCTGTTTCCCCCCACTTCATGTTCATTTAGTTGTGAACTTAGTGGGTCCAAACATATTAGAATATGCCTATTTGCTCGATGCCTTGCCATTGTTGCATGTTTAACAACTTGTTGTGCCTCTATTGAGAATCCGAGGTTCACACTTCGGTATCCCAATGGATGTGCATGCTAGCCCATCTAGAATTTTTTGTGGAAGGTGTTTCTTGCATTTTTATTTAAATGTTACAATCCAAGTTACATCAAATTGGGCATTTGAACGTTGATTAACTACTCACTCTATGGCTTGTTGTGTTGCAACCACCGTTGTTGCTGTTTTTCCAACTTTATTTTCCTCCCTCTCCCTTCATTTTGCTATATTGTGCTCTTATGTTGTTGCTTTGTCAATCACCTTTTTTTTTGCAGGATTCCCAAATATTTAATAGAGGTTAGTATATGTGATCTAAAGTAATCCACTAATAGTTCTTTGCCTTGTGTAGGTCTTGCAAGTAATTGCGACAAGACTAGCAAGTTATGCAATTGCATTGCCTCTTGAGCAAGGTTCGTCAAGGAGGGAACATCTTCCTATTGAATTGCTTCAACTATGTTGATAAAATAACCCTATAACCAAACACAACATTCCTTGTGGCAGTTCATTGTTGAAACCCCAAAAACCCCACCCTTTACCAAGAGTAAACACCTTTACAAAAAAAAATTGGGCGCAAATAACACCCGTATCTAAACACACCAACAAAATTTCCGAACACCTAAAAATATATATATATGGACAAAAAAGTTCGTTTTGTGGGTGTAGGGTGTAAATGTCTGAACACAAAAGTTTATGGGTGAGCAGTTGATCATAAGAAAAAAGTTGAAAACTCAAAGGACTAAGTTTCCATCGGTCATGGGTCGTTTTTTGAACATAATAGGTGTTCGCCTATGGGCATGTGTTTGCCCATAGGTGTGTTTACCCTAATGTCTGTTCTCTTTGTGATAAGCTTGCACACTGAACACAAGAGGGAACCCCTGCATTTCAAGTCACTGTAAAGAAATGTACATCCTTTCAATGAAAGAACTTAAAAACAGAAACATGCAAAGTATCAAAACCAGTGTTGGGCAGTTCTCAGAATGAGGGACAGATACCCATCGGCTATCAACCTCGGTATACACCCAACTTACCCATCCATTCTCAAAAAAGTCCAAGAACCAGCTTTAGTATACAAACATGGTTCTCAAAAACCTGAAAAAGTCAAAGAACCGGCCAGAGAACCGGCCAGTCTTTGCCAGCTCTTTCATGAAAGTCATCAGTTCTCAAAGAACCAGTTTCAGTATACAATCATGGTTCTCAAAAATGAAAGAACCGGCCAGAGAACCGGCCATTCTTTGCCAGCTCTTTCATGAAAGTCATCAGTTCTCTAATTTTTTGAAATAATCAGAACCGGCAGGCTTAGTTTTGATTCCCGAATATTTACAGAACCAGAACAGGCGGTTCTTTAAACATTCAAAGAACCGCCCCAACACCGATATAAACATATCCCTCAAATGCCAAACATGTTCCCATACTCCTGCTGCCTTCTTTCTTGCTTCTCATAAAATGACAATAAAAGTTTTACAACAGGTAGCCAAAATATAAAAAGGGTTCTTAAAATTTTCTAGTTTCATATATCTGGTCTATAGCCAAATTTGGCTAACTCTTTCTTGTGGATGATCTCCAGTTTGGCTACATCACAAAATTGGGGAAAAGAAAAACCCTGCTGCCCAACAAATGGTATTTACCAATTGTTCTAATGGTTCTGGTTATGGAAAAAATCGAGTGCTACAGAAGTTTTGGTCGATTCCATCCTGGTTTCCATAGATGTGAACAAGATGTGAAAGTTGCCATAATTCCCGTCTTCTTATGGTTTTTCCAGCAAGATGGTTTTTGGTTGCAATTTTTTATGGATGAATTTTCTCTCTTGGGTCCCCGTCCTAATATTGTTCAATAAACAATTTTGGCACTTCCAAATTATATGTCGGTTAGTTTGGTTTAGGACATGGTTTTGTCATGTACTTTGGTTACAATTCATTGGAGAGGGTTAAAAGGTTATATTGAAGCAATTAAGGCATAATTAAGTTTGTGTTGAGCTGATTAAGAGCATCCTACAACACTAAGGAATTTCAAGATCCAATTCCACCCATGATTCCAATTCATCTATGTTATATAGTAACCCCATTTCTTATAAAAATTTGGAATTGTTTCACCACCCAATCTAGAAGATGGAAGATCGTCACAATGAGCTTAATGTAGATGGACTGGATGAAACCCTCAAAATAGTCTACCTAGTTGTGACTTTGCAATCTCTTCGTCGCCAAGTTGTATACAAACTTAAGTTTGTATGCTCATTGTGAAAAGCCTATCCTTAACTTACTAATTGCACCATGACCCAACTTCTTAAAAAACTTCATGACTTACACCTACCCCATCAACCTCTCAAGTTCAAAAACTATAATAATAATAATAATAATATAAAATGGTGTCGTAGCTAAATCTCAAATTTTGCTACTTTCACAACAAATGTTCATAATCTTGAGAGCATCTACACCGACGAGAAACTAATGGCTTCATGGCTTGTATAAAATAATACTTTGGATGAAGTGCAACATGGACAAATAGCATGCAATTGCATTTAGATCCACAAAAATTGGCCAATTGTCTCCAAAAGGATGAAGGAAAAGAAAATGAATGCTTGTGATTAGCCAACTTAATGATTTGCCTACATCATGACATTTCAACGGTTTCTCACTTCATATTATCCAATTCTTCATGTTGATGGGTGAGGATGGGAAAAGAATAATCGCCCTATTTGGATGTGGTAAACATTACTATATGCCTAAATAGGGGGTATTGGTGACAATGCTCTTCCACACTCTAGCTGTAGTTTACTTCGTACACAATATACAACAACCCTCTTCCAATAGAGTGATAGGGTTTAGGGTTTAACTGATAGGTATGAGGTTCCAAATCGTGTTTTACAATAGAGTGATGGAACCATGGATCCAGTTAGGTAATTTGAAAGCAAAATGAATTTGATTATTAAAATAAGCAGCCTAGAAATTACAGCTGCTGTCACTGAGAAATTGGTTCCAAAGTTCAAGCTGCAATTGCATTCCAAAACCTGCTAAAAAATGTGAAGTCTCTTCCCTCTTCAAGCAAAGTGCAAATAGACACACATATCAAAATTTGAGCTGTGTATCAGCAAAGATTTTGACTAAGTAGTACATTTGCTGAGATCCCCTTCCAGTATTGGATCATTCTCAAGACAAATACATAGTTCAGTATCACATCCAACATCAGACCTCATGAGAGACATGAAACATGATATAGTACCATGAGAGTGACTCAGGAGTATGGTCTTGCCTGGAAGAATGTCAATTAACAGGTGAACAGATCTGTGGTTCTGATGAACTTCCAGTTGCAAACTCATATTCTTCCATCCTTGAACCAATTTCACTGATCACTCAATTTTGCCACAATTTTTGAATAAAAAAAACTGGGTATGCATCCAATTCTCGGTCACCACCCAGTTCTGTCAATTCAAAGCTATCATCCATCTCCAGTTCAATTCTGCTGCAATTTTCACATGATAAAAACTGGGTGTGCATCCAATTCTCAGTCACCACCCAGTTTTAAGTCAAAGCTGTATCATCCACCTCTGGTTGAATTCTGCTATAATTTTTGAATGATAAAAACTGGCTATGCATCCAATTCTCACCATAGGATCAAAATTTTCCTTGTCAATGCAATGGTATTAGCTGACCATTTTCTTTGCATCTCCTCAACATACACATGTCTTCTTTCAGATTCTCTCCTTATCAAATAGTGCTCAGTAACGGCCTTGAAATTGCACCTGCAATTGAGTAAAGTATCAAGACCAATATTGAGATGCTGCCATATCATTCTGCAAAAGAGTAATGAAGGTGCGCTTCTCTGAGTTACACCTGCAATCAACATACAAAATAACAAATTGAGAAAAAAAACATTAGGCCCAGAGTTATCATGGGCAAAGATTCAAAAACCCCCCTCCCCAAAAATTGAGATAGGATTGAAAATCCAAGTTGATTATGGCACAGAATGTGAGGATATCTATGAGGCTCAGGAATAATTTAACATAAGAATTTTCAGTACTCAAGTTGTGTGACCCTAATGACCACATTAGGTCTCTCAATGAGCAAACCATACCACAATAGTACTAATTGAAAAACAATTCTGCAACCCTCCAAATTATTCACAAAACCTCTCTGCAAAGCAAGACAACACAAATGCATATAACAGACACAAGAAGAATCTCAAACTTTACCTTGGAATCTCTTGGCACCCCCAAAAACTTGCAAGCTCTTTTTCTTCAGCAATACCATCTGATGGATGATGAAGTCATGATGCACACAAATATGGCCAATTCTGGGCAAGCAGAAAACCACAGACAGTGAGCTTCTAAAACAATTATCTTGCTGTAATGTATAGGGTGGCAGGCAAAAGACCTCCTGGCAAAACTTACATGTTGCTTGTAAGCATCCAGCTGCATAGTGAGCTCCAAAAAATTGTCTCGTACCCTGCTCTAGACTAATCTTCTTCTGACTGCACAAGTCTGCAATCAAGGTGTTCCTTATTGATCTCTGGCTCTTGTAGATGTTGTTCCCTTACTGTGATGTTCTCAGACAAAAGCTGGTCCCTCTCATGGCTCACATCCAGCATCTGCTCATGTAATGCCCTTCCATCAGACAACCTGTGTCCCTCCTCCACCAGCCTGAAGATATTAGATTTCAAGATGCTAATTTCCTCCCCAAGGTCTTGTACCAGACTACTAGATTTTATAAGGCTTGCCATCTCCTCTTCCAGCAGCTGCAGCTGGAGATGTGATTCTTCATGCTCAGAAATGAACCTGCTCCTTTCATGTTCCAGACTCTGAAGCTGAAGATTCAGTGTCTTATTTGCATCTGTCCTTGTTTCTATCTCTTGTTCAAGCTTGTTAACCTTACTGACTAGCTGAAAGTTGTCCACTTGCAACCTCTGCAGCACCTGTGTCACTGCATCCAACTCTGTTCCCAGTGTCAAGTTTCCCTTGTCCTCCACTAGCATGAAGACATGCGCTTTCAAGGTGCTAATTTCTCCACCCAGCTCCTGCACCAGATTACCAGAGTCTGCAAGTCTTGCCATCTCCTCTTCCAGCTGCTGCAGCTGGAGATGTGATTCTTCACACTCCAAAATCGAGCTGCTTCTTTCTTCCTCCAGCCTACCAACCTGAAGATTCAGCATCCCATTCTCTTCCTTTATTCTTCCTATTTCCTGTTCAAGCTTCTCAACCGTACTGACAAGTTCCAAGTTCTCTACTTGTAATCTCTGCAGCAACTGCGTCACTTCATCCAGCTTCGTTGCCAAGTGCCTCTTCTCGGCAGCAGGTCTGTGAAGCCATTGATTCAATTCTTCGATGTCAGATGCCAGCTTGCTTTTGTCCCTCTCCACGTTCTTTATCTGAAGCTTAAGTGCCTGCATCTCCCCCAGGAGCTCCACCCTTTCTGCATCGATGGTAACCTTCTCTTGCTCCAGCTTAGCAACCTCGATAACTAGCCGTGAGTTCACTTCCTGTAGTTCCTGCAGAATGGGTAGAACACATTCCCATCAACATATCTCTGGAGATTGCAGAGAAAATCTCCACAACAACACTTTGTGAAGGTAACACGACAATGGGTGTGGTCATAACCTTACAAGAGATGCTTACCCTTAAACCGTAAACCCTAAAGTTTCAGACCATTAAGACCCATAGTAGTTTACCTTTGCATCATGTAGCTCCTCCAGTGTTTGCATCAACCCTTGCACTCTGATCAGCAATTGATGGTTGTCTTCTCGTAGTTTCTGTAGTTGCTGCTGAAGATCCTGGACCTCCCCAGCAAACTTGACCCTTTCCTTCTCTGTGTCCTCTCTAAGTACTTGAAGCTCGGATGTCAGATTACTTTCACTTGTATCCACTTCCTGCAAACGATTCCATGCCTTCCGAAGCTCAGCTGCCAGTTCCAGTCTCTCCCCTTCCTGTCGTTCTTTAACCTCCTCCAATTTGTCAAGTTCACCCACCAACCGTGTCTTCTCTTCCTGTAGCTCCTCAAGCATAAGGCTGAATTCAGCAGACTTCATCCCCCATTGTTTGATCTCCTCTTCTGATCTCTCTAGCTGTTTGTGCAAATCTTCACTTACTGACTTCAGATTTTCATTTTCCAACTGAAGATTGGATCTCTCAGCTTCAAATTTCTCCTTCCATTTTGCCTGTTCCCTAGCCATTTCTTCCTCCCTCCTTCCTCTCTCTTGCACAAGTTCAGAAACCTCATTTTTCAATTTGACATTGTCCATCTGCAACTCATCCAGCTTGTGCGAAGTTTCAAGAGATTTTGCGACTGCAACATCAGATTTTTCTCCCAGTTCTTGCAACTGTTGCTCAAGCTCTTGTACCTTGGCAACATAACCAGTCAATTGTGCATCTCTCCATCCTTGAAGCCCCGTCACCTCTTTTGTAAGAAATGTCTCACGTTCATTAGCTGCCTGTAACTTCTCCCACACTGTCTGCAACCCAGCCACCAGTTCCAATCTCTCACCATCTTGTCTATCTTTCTCCGCTTCCAGTCTACCAATTTCCTTCTTCAACGTAGCATTCTCACCCCATAGCTCCTGCAGTGATTGGTTTGATTCGTTGATGAGCTTCTTCTTGTCCTCTCCAAGCCTCCATATCTGCTGATTCAAATCCTCAGCTGAAGACAAAAACTCCATCTTCTCTGCCTCCAAATTCTGCACATGCTCCTTCCATGTGGCCAGCTCCTCTGCAATCTCTGCCTCCCTTTTCTGTCTCTCTTCGACGAGTTGATCAACATTTGTAGCAAGCAATTTCTTTTCAGCAGCTAAAGCTTCCAGCTTCTGACCCAATTCCCTCAGTTCTGCAACCACATGGACATTTTCGTCATTCAATCCATGCAACTGTAGCTGCAGCTCTTGCACCTTGGATTGAAGCTCAACCCTCTCCACATCCAGCTCTTTGAGTTCAGACCCATGACGAATATCACGCTCAGAAGCAGCTTGTAATTGCTCCTGAGCTTTCTGAAGTTCTGCTGCCTGAACCCATGTCTTCCCTATCTGCAAATCCTTCTCGTGCTCCAGCTTGTCTACTTCATTTGCCAGTTGTGTAATCTCTTGCAATGCAGCTTGCAGTGACTGAGCACATTCACTGCTGCTGGTTGCTAGCTCCTTGTTCTCCTCTTCCAGTCTCTGCAGATGTTGATAGGATTCCTCTATGACAGAAAGATTTCTAAGCTTCTCAACCTCAAGACTATCGGCATGTTCCTTCCATGTTCGACGCTCACTGGAAATCTCTACCTCCCTCATCTTTTGCTCTTGTAGAATGGTTTCTAACTGATTCCTTAACTGTTCATTCTCGTCACTGTGTACCTTCAGCAGCTGTTCTGCTGCTTGCAATCTGCTGGCCAAGTTTGCATTTTCTTCTTCCAGCTCCTTTAGCTGCTGCTGAAGCTTCATAACCTTGCTGAAGGAGTCAGTTACTTCCTCATCCTTCTCCTCCTCCTCCTCCTCCTCCTCCTCCTCCTCCTCCTGTGATTCTTCTGTGTTTCCAATTTTGATCTCCAACCTCTGCAGATCCTGTTGCAGTATTTCTTCTTCTCTCATGTCAGTCACATCTGCCAGTGAAGCTTCAGCTACCGAGTCTTCTTGCAGTGATTGGCAAGATTCACAAAGTGAAGTTGCCTGCTGTGTTTTCTTCTCCTCTTGCCTTTGGACATGTTGCCTCAAACCATCCATCACAGACAGAGTCTCAAGCTGCTTTTCTTCATCACCCAAGCCTTCAGCATGCTCCTTGCATTCAGTTGCAACCAATTTGTCAACCTCGCTGGCTAACCCTACCTCTTCATGAAGCACAGCAACCTTCTTCAACTGTGAGGGTGGTTGATTGACACTGGTTGCCAGGAAAGTACCTTCTTCCCCTGAGTCTTGCTGTGGTGGCAAATTCCACATCTCTGAAGCAAACATAGCCTTTTCATGGTCTTTGTTCTCTTGAAGCCCTTTCAATTCAGATGCAAGAAGGGCTTCACGTTCAGTCACTGCTTGTATTTGCTCCAGAGCTGTCTGAAGCTGAGCCACCAACTGTGATCTTTCCTCCCGCATGCTGTCAACCTCGTCTTTAGACTGCATGGCAAAAAGAGAAATGCATCATAACCCTGCAAAGGCAAAGAAAGTATTATGAAGCCTCAAAGACAAAGACAAAGACATGGGTCTCTTGTCTTTGTGCATGGAACATTAGCACCATTCTTCTTGCACAAGATGCATCCACGGTTTTCTAGCTCAACCCATTTCATGACACCAAGAACATGTACCATGTGACCTGAGGTACCTGCTGTTGGAGTCTTGCCATTTCCACGGTGAGGCAATCAACCTTGCGTTCAGAATCTTCGTCTGTAGACAAAAGCTGCTCCCTCACATCAGCTGTTTGTTCTGTTTGTGATCTCAAGTTCTCAGGGCATGCAACCACACTCCATTTTTTGTCATGGTTTGTTCCTTGCAGTTGTGATTTTGGTCTTTCCAACCCTTCAAGTTGGGCTTCTGGCATTGGAGGAGGCACCTGTTCTGGCTCATGGGTTTGCCATTGCGCCATCTGTGCCTTGAGTGTTCCTACTTTACTCATAAAATCTTTTACCTCATTTCCCTTTTCTCGCAAACTCGCTTCAAGTTTTCGATGGGACTTATTCAGCTCATTGACCAGTGCAAAATGCTCCTGCTCCAGATATTCCTCCCGAGTCAATAACATCCCACTGTCTACAGCTTCATCTCTGTCAACAGGTTGCAAAAAATTATTGAAAGCCCAAAACTCCACAGGACCTGACTGTTTGAAATCTGGAGTAATATTGCTCCTGCTAGACTCTGCCATCACATCCTCTTGTGTGCATCCACTGCTCGCATCCTGCATCCACACTAGCTCCTGTCAGCCATGGATTTTTTTTTGCCTAGACTTGGGGTGAGGTCCTCAGGAATGTGATAAGAACCCACAACAATCAAGAGAGTACATCCGCACTGAGACACACATACATATGATGAACTAAAACCCTAAACCCTAAACCCTAAACACATAGAACCTACATAGTGAAACCACTGCTGAGAATGGATGGAGATTTTGTGGAGCTATTGGAAGACTACCTCAACACCTGAGCAGTTGCTTTGTATATCCTCCAGCACACCCTTTGGAGCATCCCTTGCACTCAATCCATCTCTGCTGTCCATGTCCTCACTCAAAGAGCAACTCAAATCCCCCTCTGTTCTACCATGTACATGATTGCACTGATGCATATTACTATCGCTTTTCTCAACCCTATCACACATTTTTCTTGCTTGCCATTGTGCATCCAGCTGAGTGGATTCAACTGAAAAGTTTCGGGGTGAGCCCCCCGGGACATTCCAACCATCCCTCTCACTATCTGCCTCATATAACACCAGCCTACTATTAGGCTCTTTGTGTGAGTCTACATCATTTCTTGCTCCCCGCCTTGACCTCTCTTGACTATCATGGAGATCACCATTGCTGCCAATAGAGCCCCTGCTTGGCTGTGAAGTTGATTCAAGATTGCCAATTTCTAGTGCAAATCCTGTGGTCAGGGTACTGTCGTCTTCCTCCATTGAGACAATTCCTGCTGAGGCTGCGTCATCACCATCAGTATCTGAAATAGAGTCACTTGTTTGATGTTCTGAGCTTTGTTCGTCTTCAGCAGAAGCCTTCACTGAGGTGTTGGAGCTCCCTTTCTGTTGACGCTTTTGGCGATATTCCTCAAACTGGATGGTGCAAGAAGAAGAGATCAGCAGATGCAACTAACACAGTGAATTGACCAAAAAAACTGTAGGGCAAAGACAACTGTTTCCTCCTACCATTTTCCCCCTTTGCCTAAGCCTTCCACAAGAAGAAGCAAGAAAATCAAAGCATCTTGCAAAGAAGCAACATACACAAGGATGCTAAACTTTTGGAAGTTCAGGGGGTTCATATGCCACATACTCGTTTCTTGCCTGCAGCTCGAAGGTTTTCTTTACTCTTTGGCTTATCCATTTCGAAGTCAAACTATGCTCACTTTCTTTCAGAGATTGATGCACAAGATGCAACACCCAAAAGTTACTCTGAGGTGTTTTTCACTTCACTTTCAGCTTCAGAATGTCAGGAAGCCACCTGCACCAAGCAAAGCATGTCACACATGTATCATAAGTCTGTTCCCTACAAATGAGTCTACTCAAAAGTAGTGTATGTATCTGAGCAACGCAGCAGAAGGGCACCCACCAACAATACTGTGAGGTACATATGTCAATCACACATCAACCAACTGATTGTTTGCATCCATGCATCATCAGCCACTCTACAAAAAGGTACGTGTGAAGTATATGACCAAAAACATGAAATTGCAGATTGATGTTACTCAAGAGTTTTTTCAACATGAGAGAAAAGATTTGGCCCTATCTAATCCCCAATGGATGGGCTTATAGTCAAAATTTCTTAGGGGAGTCAATGAGAGCCACTGCAATGACCATAACAATGACTGCATACCATATAAGTCCAACACACTTCACATAGAACTTGATTGCATACAACCCAAGCCTCAACAAGTCCTCAGTTTCAAACATTCTGATCTCTGGCATGTTCAGGTTTGAGCCTCATCTACTCTAGCAAGATCCAACATGCTTCCCCACTGACAATGCCAAAATGTTGATCACAACTGACAATCAAAGCTCTAGTTTTGATATCTTAGTTGGACTCTAATAAATTTCAGACCCTGTTTCTGAGCATATGACTAAAATCTACAGGAAAACTATGGCTTGAGAAGATCTTGGCTTGCCTTAGTTACCCAAAGGAAACCAACAAATCTCACAAGAACAGAAATGTATCTGCCCTTCCACCTGACCATGTAGATGCTCTCAGAAGCATCCAATATGTTTCCCACAATCATATCTTTGTATTTAAGATCATGTAGCCCTCGGTCACAGAACCATGGCATTGAAGAATCCTCCCAGCTCAAATGCATTAGAGAAACCACAGAGCATAACTCAGTTAGAGTGCTTTTCATTGACTCAAACTACATTCCAGCAGATTAGGGTTTCTTCAGACATCACAGCTGAAACATTAGAGCTGCTGTAGGCCACATCTTCAAGGAAATAAAAAAAAGATTTACACATAATTTATAATGTTCTGTTTTTCAGGTCACCACAGAAATCAATCAACCATTCAATACAAATTCAAGCAACAGAACAGCTGAGAAACAAAATATGCCAAAATAAAATTTTCTCAATATGGACCCAGATCTTCAAGCATCACCCAAGAAGAACCTAATCTCCACAACAATATGAAATTGTAACTCCACCCATCTACAGATAAGGTCTACTATCTGCAGACACTAGAAAATCTCTCTCTCTCTCTCCCCCCCCCCTTTCTCTCTCTCTGTGTCTGTGTGATACCCTAGATCTTCCAACCCCACAAAACCAGATGGCAAATTGTCAAACTGCATGAGCAAATGTCTCACTCATAAATCTTCCTATAAACATAAAGAGCCAAATGTGACATTAGAAAACCCATCTTCCAGATCTGCCAGACATGATAGAGAACAGAGATATATGCGGGGTCAACAAAATACTATTTTTACATGCCAGATCTCACACCCACAAGATGAAGAAAATCGAGCAACATCATCAAGTGTCACTTCAGAAGAAAAAATCTGCAGAAGAAAATTCCAAAAAGATTTTCTGCACAGGTTCAGCAAGCTAGGAGAAGTATTGTCATTAGATCTCTCACAGGCCAGAGAAATTGGTCAAAATTCACAACAAGAATTTTAAGAATCAGCTCAGAGATCCTGTTATTCTACAAAGTTTTAAATGCTACAGACACCGTTGTTGTTCTGGGTAACAGAGACCATCGCCAATCTAATGCGACTGCAGCAGTCCAGTTCACCATCTCTCGATTTCGCCAAAGATTTTTTTTTTTTTTTTTCCTCCCCTTAGAAGTAACAAAGAAATTCTCGCAAAAATTCTAAGAAGATATGTTGTACGACATGATTGCTTAAAATCGGGAAATGAGCAAAGAGAGACAAAAATCTCTCGCAAATCCATCTATCTCTACAGATACCCAAAAAACCCCATTTTCGTCAACATGACCAAAAAAAAAATCTGTCTCATAAAATATACAATGATCAGAGACAATCAAATCAACCCCCGCCGAAATCTCACAAGATCTGATGTACCCCCAATCTCCAAACACGAGAGAAGAAAAACCCAACCGAGAGAGAGAGAGAGAGAGAGAGAGAGAGCGAGAGATCAATACCCAATACTAATCATGGATCTCGCATGCTTCAGAAGTACAAAAAAGGCAGGGAAACAAACCCACCTCAAAAAAAAAAATCTCCAGAAACCAAAATGCAAGAAAGAGGGAAAGAGGGACAGGATGGTTGGGGACAACCAAAAAGAAAATGTAACATCAGATTAGAGAGAGAGAGAGAGAGAGAGAGAGATTCCCGTCTCTCTCAAAATATCGATCGAGTTCACTCACTCACTCACTCACTCACTCACGTACCTTTCTTTTTTTCTCAAGCTCCGATTGATCGACAGCACAGATCACCAACAAAACAGCAAGAGTGGAGAAACCAAAAAGCACCACCGTCCACAAAACCGTCTGTCTGTCTGTCTGTCTGTCTGTCTGTCGCTGGAGAAGAGAGCGAGAGGAGGAGGAGGAGGAGAAGGAAAGAGGGGAGGTGGTTGAAGCTCCGGCCCGACAGATCTGCCAGACTTTTATATGGGGGAGGACCAACAAACAAAAACCCCCGAAAACCTTTTTAGGTTTTTTATCAGGGAAGGAGGGAATTGAAGAAGAAGAAGAAGGCTGGAGAATATGGTGAAAAAAAGAAGTCACGCATCAATAATCAAGTAAAAGTTCATGAGTCCCTGTGTACTTTCCTTTTTCAGCTTCCAGTTTTTATAGTTTGATGGGTGGGGTTGAGAAAAAGTAAATAACTAAACTTGGATGTGAGAAATACATATATATATATATATATATATATATATATATGTTTTGCAGGGTCACATACTGAACACTCCTGGAGATGCTCTTACAGTCCCATGCTGGTTCTTGGGTGAGATCACAAAGAGAGAGAGAAGAGAGAGAAGAAAGAGTGTGCATGGGCATGAGATGAATGAAAAAAAGGTTGGAGGATGACAATGAAGCTTTGGTTTTCACCTTCTTCGTTTCTTGTTTGTTTGTTGGTTGGCTTTTTTGGGTTGGTTTTTTTTTGTAGTGTTGTGCGTGTAAAGGGTATATTGTGTGTATATGCAGTGTATATATCGTGTAAGTGTCAATCAAAAGTGTAAATGATTTACACTTACACATAGTGCAAGAAATATTAAACTTACATTTATACGCTAGTTGTGTAAAAAAATTAGAGTTACACTTACATGGCCCTATGTATTTTGTTGGGATTGTGTAAAATTCGTGTAAATGATTGGGTTTAGGTTTTGCACGTTTAGCATTATCTATAAACAACTTGTGTTTTGTGTGTATGCGCGTATTTGTGCCATTGCTGCAAGTTCACAAGCATCGATTTCAGGTGAACAAGACCTTTTCACCATCATCACACATTTTTGTGGTTTTGTTCTTGGTTTTGGCTTGCACTGGTTTTTTGGTGCTTCCCCCCATGGTATTGCCCCCTTTTGTCTTTTCTTGTGTGTAGGAGGTAGGAGCAGCAATAGTCGTTGTGACCTTCTTCATAGTCGTTGCCTTCTTTTTTAAGTTAACAAGACCTCTTGGCTTTTGGCTTGCTTCTTCATGTGAATAAGACTTTTTTGCCATCACTACAAACACTTCTATTTTTGTTCTTAGTTTTGGTTTGCATTTTGTTTTCTAGTGCTTCCCCCCTTGCGGTCTTGCTCCCCTCTCTCTTCTCTTATGTGTAGGAGGTGAAAGTAATAACAATCATCATCGAATTTTTCTTCAAGTGAACAAACCTTTTCACCATTATTACACCTTGTGATTTTGCTTTTGCTTTTGGTTTGTGTTTGTTTTTTGGTGTTTACCCCTGTGGTCTTACTCCCCTCTCTCTTCTCTTGTGTGCACGAGGTGGGAGCAATATGGTCATCATCACATTCTTCTTCATCATCGTGTTCTTCTTCAAGTGAACAAACCTTTTTAACCATTACTATACATTCTTGTGGTTTTGCTCTTGGTTTTGGTTTGTGTTTGTTTCCTAGCATTTCCCCCCCTACGATCTTATTCCCCTTTCTCCTCTCGTGTGCAAGAGGTGATAACAACAATGAATAACTTGGTTGTTGTTGCTTTTTCCTTCATTGTCGCCTTTTTTTTAG
>Ga0116231_10000278_pt1 | contig 80083 bp, 46 predicted proteins | sample S1TSphgellanicum_2_FD_89695 | JGI IMG/M metagenome (GOLD analysis project Ga0116231, IMG submission 89695) | Host-associated microbial communities from peat moss isolated from Minnesota, USA - S1T2_Fd - Sphagnum magellanicum MG | ecosystem: Host-associated > Plants > Peat moss > Unclassified... | reverse complement strand
TTTAACCCATTTTATGATTCACAATTTTTTTTGTTTTGTCTTCTCCATTATAATCACACCACTTTTGAAAATTGTTATAAAATGGTATTTTCAAGGACAAATGAAAATGAAACAATAATTGAAAATGAATTTTGGGATAATTTTCCCTAATCAAGTTTGTATGGAAAGGAATCTTTAACATAAATTATGCAAAAAGATATAAATCTACAAATATAGTCTAGTGCCATTGAAAGTGAAGAAAAAATTAATTAATTAAATTTACAAAAATTGCATGTCCAAAGACAAAAATGGAAAGTTCATGATAGGAATGCATTGTGTTGGGGTCCAACCATGCTATAGGAGCCACACATGCCCCCTTGGACCACTACTTTTTCATTATTTTTTTAGAGAGTATTATTAAAATCTTTTTAATATGTCCTTATATATATATAAGTTTTTATTGATATTAGTATGTTAAGGTGTATATTTTTAAAATCTCAAAATATGCCATAATGTTTTTTCAAATTTTGCTTTTAGTGCTAAAACTATTTTTAAACAATGGTTACAAGTCCTTAAAAGTCTTAATTTTGAATTTGTTTATGATTAGATTAATTTCAAATTTTTATGATATGTACATAATGTATTATATATATATATAATTTTACATCCAAAATTCAAAAAATTAAACAATGGTTATGAATGCTAATGGTACATGTTAGTATGATTCCACCCATTGGTCATTTTATATTATAATTGACAATAACATTGTTGATGGAAAAATACCTTAACTCATGCATTGTATGATTTGTTATGCTAACCTTGTCCTTTTTAATCCAAGAACAAAAGAAAGGAGAGGAGTTATAAACTATTTTTAAAATGGTATATTAACTCTAAAAAAACATGTGGATGCAAATGATGATGTGCTTGCAAAAACATTTGAGGAAAAACTAAACTTTCTATTAAGAGTTGTATTGGAAAGACAACTTGCAAAAAAAGACCTAATGTGTCTAGCTCTAAAATATTAGAATTTTTTGTTGCAAAAAATTCATTCAAAAAATATGTGCAACAAAATAATTTATGCAAGACCTTGCCCTTTTGGTTATCAAAAATCATCTCCCTATTCAATTTGTTGAAAAAATTCGGTTTGAAACATCTTGTAATGCATTTATGTCCAAGAATTGTGTTTTCATTAAGAAAATTGTTTTCACAAAAGGTTTTGCTTTATTTGGTGGAGAAGACAAAATGATAGTATCTCTTACCTAAATTGAAACATTGGTATTATGCAACAACTAGTTTTGACTTGTGTATGTCAGAAGGAGCACATGATGTTTTTGCCTTGGTGATTAACTTTGAGTGAAAATTGACAACCTCAACATATTATAGTAGGATTGTTTAAGACAAATGAAACCACAAGTTAGGCCTCGACAAGAAACCTAACTAAATTGTTAGATCAATATGATTTAATAATGAAAATTATTGCATATGTGAAGAATGAAAGTGCAAATTTGAATGCCATAACAACTCTTCAACAATATTTGATGAATTGTGAAGTCCTTGATATGGAGTAAAGTTTCCAAGGCACTTGCTTTTGGCCATGCATTTTTCAATGCGCATGCCAATATGAGAAAGTGAAAAAAAAGGTTTGCAAAAGCCTAAGATATGTTTCCATTAAATAAACCCAATCTAACTTACAAAAATGCATAGTTTGACTAAATTTTTTTGGAAAAGATAGAAAGGAATGGACTTTGGTTATAGAATCTTCAAGAAAGCTAAACACTCTTGTAAAAACAAGGTATTTTTTACGTTATATTTGTTTAAATTATATTTCAAAATTGGGTTACAAGTTATGATCGCTTTCTTAAAAAATCATATAACTTCATGATGTTACAGAAGCTCTTTCTTGGTAATATATTTGCATTTATAATAGATCTCTTACAATGTCCAGGAATGGGGAATTCTAGATACTCAAAAAATGGAGGAGATGGCCTAGCAAAGTTCAGAATCTTTCATTTTCTGCACAGACACTAAAACTGCTGGCTGCAAGTTGAGGCTCAATCTGAACACACAATTTTTGATTGCTGCATTCTGAAACATTTCCCAAACCACAAAGAAGCCCTAGGTTTGATCATCCTCTCAAGCTAATAAACCCTAAACCTTAAACCCCTGTGTTGCTACTTGTAAAAGATGTATGTTCTGCTACAAAAAACTTGGACCCAAAAAAATTACCCTTTCACATGTCAGGAAGAAACTGAAATCTGCTACTGCTGTTGTTAACAACAGAATTGAGACTTCACACCTCTGCCACCATGTCAAGGGATCTTCTAGACATCATACTCCTACTGTTTTGTTCATTACAGAGATGGGTATGTGAACAATATGTCCTAAACTTCCTGTCAGCAAAACCTCTCCAAACGTTGTGATATCCGTTGTGTATGTAGCACTCAAGGTAAATGTCAAGTTTTGTGATTGCATTGGATCGACTGTAAATGTCAAAGGAACGATACTTAAAGACACATTGCCTGGATTCGTCCAAGTCAATTCATACATCTCTGATTCATTGGCAACATTTGTCACCGTGCGAGGAACAATCCGTGTGCCCAACAGATCAGCAATGGTTATGGAAGGCAAGTTGAGATCTGTCGGTTTTGCTCCTGGCAGGGCTTCTGAGCAGATTCCCCCTGTTGTATTGTACACTGCTAGAGCACTCACTCCTTGTACTGAGCACAGAAAATTGATGTAATCATCATGCCCTGACAAAGAAGAAGAAGAGGAATTTTGTCAATTACAGTTGAAGATATAAGCAAATAGGTTTAGGGTTTAGGGTTTAGAGTTTTAGTTGAAGCCTAAAGCCTAAACCCATATGTGACAGATTGATTTGGAACAAGCAAGCACAAAAGAGGAAGCTGACCTGCATCAAAGATGAGTCCTGGATCTAGAGCAGCTGTTGGATTCACTGCCCCACTTCCAAAATCAAATGGGGTGGCTGTATTTAGAACAAGAGATCCTAGACCAGAAAGCTGCTGTGCTTGGAGGGGTAGACCTTGATGATCTACAGTATTGGCAGTTGTCATCATTGCAGAAGCAAGAGCTGCGGGACTCCAATCTGGGTGTGCTTCCACCAACAATGCTGCAATGCCTGCTGCATGTGGTGTCGCCATACTGGTTCCAGATATCATTGCAAAATTCTCACCTGTGCACACAAGTGTTCACTAGTGATCATCACAAATCACAACCTGAATATGAGCTTCAAACAAACCCTGAGGCTGTGATGAGCACTGCTACTGCAGATGGATTTTGTATGCAAATTAGCCTTACCTTGGAAACCAGGTTCATCAATACCAATTGGAGTCCAGGCAGCCCAGATCTGGTAACCAGGTACCATGACATTTGGTTTAAGCACATCTGCTTCATCATAGCTCGAGTCTTCGACATCAGGTCCTCTTGATGAAAAGAGTGCAACTTGTTGGCATTGTCCACTGTACTGTGCTACCTGTCCACTGTTGATTCTCGCTGCTGCACCATATTTCAGAACATTTCCTGAACTATCTCTGCTTGTGAAGTTGTTGTAGTAGTTCATCAGACTCTGTCTCAGACAAACAAACATATATAAATCAAGCATCAACTGCAGTAAAGCTCAGATTGCCAGCAGTGTTAATTCCATGCAATGCTGGGGGTTTAGGGTTTTAGGGAGAGAGAAAGAGAGAGCGCAAGAGAAAAGAAAAGAGTGGTGTTAAAAATCAAGTACCTGTGAATCCTGAAGAGAAGTGAGGACAATAGCTGGCACTACAAATGGAATGGGGTCCAATTTGTTGGGTCCAAGATCAGATTGCACCACCATGATAAATCCCACTGCACCCAATGTCTGCACAGTTCCTACGACTTGCTGCAAAGAAGCTGAACCAAATGCAAAGTCGAAGGAGTAGGTGCAGATCAGTATCTTGCCCTGGAGCAAACTCCCATCCAAGATAGTTGGGTCTTGACAATCGCTCGGGCTAGACAAAGGGTTTGTGAGACCCAGAGCTGCATCATCTGCCCACACCAGTGTTTGAAACCCTTCTCCAGGAGTTGAGGCTGCCACACCATGAACACCAAGATGGGGGCATTCTCAATGTAATGAACCACACAATAAAACTGTGAATGCTTATTTTACCAGTGCTTTCAAGCACATTTCAAGCAATGTAACCAACACAATAAATAATAATAGCAATTCAAAAAAAGGACTAAGTAAACAATCCTGATCTGCCGCATCAACCCATTAGTCCTTTTCTATTCCTTTCCATTGCAAGGTGTAAATTGCTTCATATCATTTTGATGATGCAAGAAACCAAAAAGAAAAGAGAACACACAAAAGAAGTGTCACTTACGTGCCAAGCCCATTCCTGAAAAGCTCATGTTGTTTGCAAGCGTGACATAGTGGGGATAAGAGCGATCGTCCACACCAGCAGCCACAGACAGAATCCAAGGACTAAAAGAGAGCACAGTCTTTGGGTTTGGCCCACCATTGCCAACAGCTTGAACCACCAACACGTCTGACTTGACTGCTGAGAGAAGGGCTATATCAAAGACATTCAGGAAGGTGACATTTGAGTATCCAGAGGGGGTATTGGGTCCCAGTGAAAGTGAAAGTATGTCCACACCATCTGCAACTGCCTGTTTTGCAAAGCAACAACTAAAATCAATACCCACCAAAAAAAAAAATTAAAAATTTTTTAAAAAAAAGTCTTTTGATTGATTGATTGATTGAATAGGTAATAAATACTAGATTCTTTCCAGAGAGGAAAAAATTGAATGATCAAAATCTGTAAAGAAATAAAAGTTAGGTCAAAGAAAAATCTATGACACCTGATCAACTGCCGCCACCACATCTGCAATGTAGCCCCCAATAAACCTGTAGAGAGCTTTGTAGACTGCAATCCTGAAAATTCCCGCAACACTTCTCAGCTCTTCTAAACACAAACACTAACTTGCTTTGTCCAGCTTGGGTTGTGTCGATTTCAGACTTGGGAAGTTTCATGGGGCCCATTTATCTAGTAGCCATGTATTTGTATCTGGCCCAGAAAAAAACCGAACAAAAAAAAACTTGGTTGGAATTGCTGAATAGTATTGGTGTAAATACACTTACGCCAGTTTCTGCATGTAGTACGTAAAATTTAAGAAATTATATTATTTTCTAGAAGCATTCATGCTCGGCAGGAAGAATGTGAAGACCTTGATATCATGGACCCTGAAGAGAGAGAGAGAGAGATGATCACAGGAAGCTAACTTTGCTGCTTTTCTTCTTAAACTTAAAGGTTTTTTTCCAAAGGACCAAGGCAAAGGATTTGCTTCAAAAAAAATCCCAAAAAAATTCTTTGGGTATTGCTTACCGTGCTCGAGGAGCCATGCCACTTGCATTCCCATAGAAATAGCCATTCACCACAACTGGTACTCTATAGTTTCCAGCTGCTGTTGCTGATGTGTGGCTACCCATTGCAGTAGAAACATGCATGCACACAGGATGAACAAAGCTTAGTTGAGAAATCACCATGTTTGTGGTCGAAAGTCAAATAGAAGGATTTTTTATTGCAAATGTTTGTAATGGTACCGTATTTGATTTGGAGAAATGGAGAAGAGAACAAGAGAAAAGAACAAGAGACTAACCAGCCATGTCCATCTCCATCCAAGGGAGATGCAAATTGAACAGAAGCATTAAAAGCTCCCTCTGCAATGGCAGCTGCAGCAAAATGTTGAGCACCAATGATTTTGCCATTACACGAGCCCTGAGGAAACTCAGGAGCAACTTCACAAATCCCTGTGTAGTGACTGACATTACCATATGGCTTTGAACCCACAGATGAGAAGCTGGGATGTGTAGGATCAATCCCTGTATCGATCATGCCAATCACAACATCTTCTCCAGCATTCGTAATTCCACCTTCCTGTGACCAAATTCCGTTGGGTAGTCCCAGAAAATCTGGAGTGTAGGTTGTAAGCTTTGACACTTTCCAGTTCATCTCCACTCGCATTACACCCAATGCCCTTTCAAGCACTTGTGCCTTTTTTTAGAAATCAACCAATAAACAAACAAGAGCAACCATCAACATGTCAAATGTTGCATATGTGAACACACCCAATTTTATTTTTTCTTTTGTTTTCCATGTACATCTATCTCATCACACAAAACCATACCTAAAATTGTTGATGAGAACTGAATTTGATTTCCAGCAGTAAGAGAATTTGCATGAGAAATGATCATGAGAAAGGAACTTGGGAAGAGGGATAGGTTACAACATCATGGAAGCCAGCAGTGGTGGCAGCTTCTTACCTGTTCTGTAGACATTTGTACAGCGAAGCCATTGATGAGATGATGATAGCTGTAAAGTTTGTTGTAAGATTCGTTCGGAAATGTTGTTTGCAATATCTTATCATGTTGCAAGCTCAAATGTGCCTTGTATGCAAGGACCGCATCCTTGTTCTGTTCCAATCTGCTCAAAAGAGCAACACACAAAAAGTGCAGATCTTCAAAATCTCCCAATATCCATGACAAAAAACACAGAAACATCCAATACCCTTTTGCCAGAAATTCTATTGCAGTTTTTGTGCAAGGTTTTTGCTGCAGCAGTAGTTTTGTGCAAGGTTTTGAGCAGTGTAGGTTTGTACCTGTGATATTCAGATCTTCCTTGTTTTGAGAAGAAATGTGCAGTTGCAGCAAGGCCTAGAATTCCACCTTTGTAGTGAGCAACTGCATCTCCTTCCATCAACACAATGTAAACCTCAGCTCTTGCTCCTCCCATCACCATTGCTACAACCACCAAAGCCAGCAGCTGCAGCATCACCAATGTTGTTGCTGCTGTTCTTCCTGAACTTCTCCATATCTCCCAGTTCTCATTCCAGCTGCTGAAAACATCATGACCCTGCTGCTGCTTGCCTCTTCTTCTTCTGCTTCTGCTTCTTGTGGGTCTTGGCCATTCTCTTTGAAGAACAGTGCAGATCAAAGGAGGACCCAAATCCTCCCTGAAAAAACCTTTCATCTTCTCCTCCTCTCGACCCCAACACTTTCATAGATTCTTCATTCCACAAAATGGGTCCTTGCAGAAACGAACTAAGCTCATCAGAAGCAGCTGCTCCATCCAGCTAGCTCAAAATCTTTGTAGCAAGCTTACGAAAATCTTTGCAGCAGCTCTAAGTACTTTGCGCCAACAAGATTTTGTTTGCAGAGAGTCCTGCAGGACAACATGAGAATGTAAACTACTACTACTACTACTACTACTAACTACTGATCATCTCTTGCCATCTTCTGACAACAACAACAACAACAACAACAACCAAGTTGAGTTGAGCTGCATTTGCGTTTTGTTGTTGCAGAAAATCTCCTCATGCTCTTCATATATCCCCAACACTTTCTCTGACCCAATCCTCCAAACAACTCTTTCTCCTCCTCCAGCTCCTCTGCCCAAATCCTCCCAACAACTCTTGGTCCTTCTTCTCCAGCTCCTCCAGCTGCTGCTCCTCTACAACAAGCTCCCACAAATGATCTATGAGCTGATCCATGATGAACAAGTCTAGTTTTCAAAACACCAATAATCTTTGGAGAGAATGCTACAGACAGAAGTAACAACTGATTAGAGAAAGCTCATCAGAAGGTCTTTCAGCAAGCTGAGTGTTTGTAGCTTTCTGCTACTACTTTTGTTGCTGCAGAGTGGCCTCCTGACAGAAACAAAATGCAAAACACCTACCCTATTGTCTCTGCCATCAGAAAAACCCAAAACTTGTGCAGCTTGCAAATTTTTTTGCAGTTTGGGTATTGGCTACAGATCTGTCTCCTCTCTCTCTCTCTCTCTCTCTCTCTCTCCTGGCTGCCTCTTTTCTGCTCAATCAACTCTCCTTTCTGTCATGTACAAAGCAAAAACAAGTGGGAAAAAAAAAACATCTGGTTGCAGTAGTAGTAATAAACCCTCCCCCCCAAAAAAAAGGGAATTTTGGCATGATCTTCAGAGTGTGGTACAGAAAGGTAAATGAGAGAGTTATGTGTTTTGGGCATTGTGCTCCCAAGTTCCAACTCCCACAAGAGAAGAGAGATTGAGACAAATATAAGACAGGAAAACAAAAAAAAACAAAGTACCATATTTGTAAATGGCTATTGCATATTAGAGTTTTCCTTAAGGTCATCTTGTCTTTGGGCCTCCTGTCACCCGCCTATCCCCTCTTTGAGTGAGGTCCTCAAAGTAAGGAAGTTTTATTAAACTTGGGTACGAAATGTTGAAACTCAGCATTTAATGCACAAGGTTTGAGAGTAATTATAGTAGTTGTGCAGGTAGGAGCAGTGAAAATATATGCAAGAAACAGTGGAGGCGCTCATGAAAAATGAAAGAGGGGAGGGGGTTTCAAGACAGGATGAAACTTTCAGCTTACCACAAAAAAATGTTGCATTTCTGAGTTTCATCCTCACCCCTTGAAGGCTAATGTACTTTTTTGCAGTCTTTTTTCCTTTAGCCTCACCCGGTCTTGGACCAAACTCAGGGTTTTGGTGTTTACGAAAAAATTTATCGAACTGTTAGTACACACAAGATAACTAAGAGAAATTGTTCAGACCATCGAATCCAACAATCTCATTCCTGAAAAAACAATCTTCAGTACTACACACAACCCTATTTTGCTGGACATTGTAAATAATGATCTCTTTCTACTATTTTCATTCATCTTCTAAAATTCTCACAACCTTACCAAACCTTATTACACATCTAAATACTAACTGAATTTATTCGTTTAAAAAGAGAGAGAAAAATCATACCACCAAATTCAACTATGTCATTGCACTATGACAAAACTATGTCTATTATAATTTGTCTTTTGCAATCAAAAAATGTTTGATAAATTAAATTACAACTGGATAGCCTAGTTACAACACACATAATTTTCTCATTAAATTCTGCACACAAGACTCCTCAACAACCTTTGTACATTAATACACTAATACTATAATAATATAACTCTTTTCTATATATAGATAAAATTCAAAAAACAACGAATATGAACTTTGAAGATTCCTGTATGTACATAATATATACTTTTCTGATCAAATTATTGGACCTACAAATTAAGTACTTAGTATTTAATTCCTTGCTCACTTATCAGTTTTATGACATAAACATAAAATCTTAAACCCATTTAGCACCCAATCAAAACCCTAAACTCACCATGTAATCAACATCCATTCATTAAAGGATAAATAGTTTGTTTGGTTGCGACACCATGGGGTGCAAGAATTGTTGGATATTGAACAATTTTCTGATTGAGAATTAAATTAAATTCAAACTTTTAAAATGAAAGAAATTGGGTGCACTTTTGGTATTGTTGGAAAGTGTTTAATGGAGTAAATTTTGATGGAGGTGATTTCATATATTTAGACCTACAATATATGTAGGTGGAGATATAGAATTTGGAGTAATTTTTGTCATTGAAAATTCAATCAAAATTCAAAATTCAAAATAAATTAGTCTAGTAACAAGTTCACACTTCAGCTAATGGCACAAGCCAATTGTCATACTAGTCTTTTATGGTTGAACACATTTTATTACCATAGTCCCTTGGCACCTTCAAGACATGTCTATTGAATAATTACTTAATTTTTTGAAATTTCCATTTCAAAAAAATATTATTTCAAAACATTCTTCATTTTTTTCACAAGAGTTTTCTCTTTGAAAATTATTTTTTTGAAAATTTTGACGTTAAAAAAAATATATAATTTGTGATGAAGCCACCAAGGCACTATAGTAATAGTTAATCACAACCCCCAACCCACCACCTAATCAACACATCTTATTGGGCATCAAATCACAACCCCATGGCCCAAATTACCCATTACCAAATTAACAAACACCAATATTTGTGGTTAAACACACTAGTGTAGCCTGTGTTATTGGCTCAAGTGTGAACACATTCTTTATTTTTTTTCACATTTTCAGGTCTGAATTTTTTTTTTCATTTGCCAATGTGAACACATTGAGGGCTCAACTAATTTTTCCTTCCAAACACAATTTTGTGCAATTTGATTGAATTTTCACCAACAAAATCCACCCAAAAATCAATATCTTCCACAGCTTATCTCTGAAATTTATGAAATAAAATTTATTAAATGTAACTCACTGACGGCTTTCCAACAACACCAAGAAAGCCCCCCAAATTCCAATGCAGTTTTTCAGTTTTCATTTTATTTAACTTTCATGGAGGAAATGATTCAATAATCAATAGCTTCCACACTGGAGCTCCAAACAATTTCAAACCAAGTCGTCGGTGCACCCTACACATCAAGAGCATTTCCAAAGACAAGAAGAGATTGGCATGAAATGCCATGATGATTTGGGAGGGAGATCTCAATGAGACAAACAAAACAAAACAAAACTGCCTTGCTTCATAGATACATTTCTTTAGCAAGCCAGCACTGGATAATCACAATACCCAAACCCACCAGCTAACTAATTCACAGATTATTATTAAACACATGTTAATTGTTAGCAGCTCAGTTACCCTAATCACAAGCATCCGGACTCCACCAAACACTTAATCAAACACATCTTGTTATTGGTAGTATCTTGTGTTTGTATCACCAACCCAAAACACCTAATCACAACTTCCAACAACCCAAACCACCACCAATTAGTAAGTTAAACCTGTTTGCTGATTTATCATCATTGTGTCAGCTCAACATAATTAATTAGGTTTGAAACCATTCCTGGGATGACAATTTTCCCTTTTGTCATGGGTGAAACAAAAACAAAGGTACTTTGTGAATGATCATAGTTGCTCTATGATTGTGTAGGGGTTGAATTTGTGTAAGTGAACATACATGCTCATTTTGAGTAGAGAAGACTCCAAAGTATTAATAATAAGTTATAACATCAACTATGATTTGTATATGATGGTATTTGTGCATGTGAGACACACAGAGACACACACACACACACATATGTATCTCTTATTATTTGAATTTTGGATAGGAAGTACAATAATAACATCAATTTATGATTTGCAGTTAGCTCTTGATTTTTTGTAGCTGACACACAACTCGGTGCTTGGGTTGTTGGGCAGGAACTGACTAGGGAGCACACAATGACAAACAACATCAACTATGATTTGTAGTTGATGAATTTTGTGTTGTCGCGCGTGCACGCGCACACACACACACACATGCAGAGATATAAAGGGCTCGTTTTGGGTGGGGAGGGCATGGTAGGTTTGAGTGGAACAAGGCATCACAAACACACTGGCCCTGCCAATAGATCAGATGTTGTACATCTACCTACTGTGTCCACACTCTTTAACAGCAAAAAAATCCATTCCAATCTAAACAATCTAAACACTTTCACCAAAGAAACCAGTTCGACGAATGTGAAATAGGTTCTAATAAGGTAAAACTTTCAAAAGTTGGATCCAATGCAATAGTCTGCCCAACAAAGAGTGAGCCCATGAGTTAGGGATGATCATCCTAATTCACTTGGGAATGGGATTTTTGTGGATGATGGCCTAGTGGGTGCTGGGTCATATGGAGCTTATCATAGTAATAATGATTTTGCATTATAGAAACCCCAACTGCCTAGTCAAGTCTTTTCCACCAATATACAATTGTTTAGCTTTGTGTTCTTATTCAATGAGCATTAATCCACAGTCTGAAGTGCTTTTCTTCTGACTATGATGGCTTCGAAACCCCATCATGATGCATCTGATTTGCAGTAGGCAGAGACACCCAACACCGTTCATGGGCCTACCACCAAACACCCCATCGTGCAGGCCCAACATCCAAACACTGCAAACTTGATATCTAGACACCATGCACCCAAATGCTCAAAGGCAAACACCTGTATTCAAAAAGTAATCGCTTAGTATTTTGACCGAGGATAGTTGAAATGGTTTTTTTTGTGTCCAGTTTTGGGTGTAAATTTATTTGATTTTGAAAAAAATTCAGTCATCCTTGTGTTTGTTTGTTGTTACATATGACCATTTAAGAGTCAACAATGTGTGAGGAAATGAACACCCAAAAAGGTTGTTCTTGTTTTTTTTCTGGAGGTTGTTGAAGAGACAATGAAAGAGTCAAGAACCTTGTAACGTGAGCACCCAAGGAGGATTAATGTTTGGTGAAGAGGGTTGGAGTGTTTAATTAAACAAGGAGATCTAAACATACAAACAAAAACATTAGAATTGTGTGTTAAGGTTGAACTATTAAACAAAGCAACAAACTACAAATCTTAAGGATTGGGACATTTATGGGCACCCTATAGGACACAAAGTACAAATTCTTCCCAAGTTTTGAAACATTAATGTCCTACCAAAAATTAGATAGCAAATATTCAAAATACAATTCAAATCTCCTTCTACAATTCATAATTTCAAATTTTATATCATGTTTAAAGTAATAAAGAAGTTGACAATGAGGTCCAAGTTTTTTCAAGATTACAATTCCAAGTGCAATAGTTTTGAAAGCAAGTATACAAGATCAAGAAGCACTAATCAAGGTCAAGGTTTCTATTGGAAAGGAACTAGAATCAGATTTTGATTTCAAAGTCAAGGTAAAAGTTATAAAGGAATTAAAGCTAGATTTTAATGTTGAGGTAAAAGGTATAGAAGACTTGCACTTAATAAATTCACAAGTAATTGACAAACCAAAAGATGAGAAGAAAGTTAGAGAAGAGCTAGGAATTGCAATCTTTAAAATATCAAATACAATAAGTTCTTGTTCAATCATTAGATACAAAACTCAACAATTTCAAGCTCTAGGGCATCATGTTCAAAAAGAGGGAGGTTTCAAAGGGTTGCAATTTTGCAAACTTTGAAATACATTCCAACAACTTGCACAACAACAAATGATCTTAACTTAGTACATGAGGATTTTGAACAGCACTGCAATTTGATCATATTAGAATCACATGTTTTGTGTAATTGTAATCTAGCATATTTTTTGCAATCTTGGTCTAATCACATGAGGCACAAGGTTGTACCCCTTATAGGGCCAAAAAACATCTTTTATTTGTTAGAGGCTTGAGCCAAGAGGTAAGGGATAGGCATGATTCCAAACATCCCTCATAGACAAAGAAGTGATGTGCCATAACAACTAGCAACAAAAAAAGGAAAATGTTTAGCTTCATTAATAGAAATTTTCTGTATTTAAGATTGTAAATTAAATCAATCATGCTTGCAATTATACAATTGATAGTGTATAAATTTTGGGCCATAAGATTGTGTGTAATTAACATGCAACTAAATATGTACAAAATGGACATGTGTGATAAACATAATGGTTTAAATTAATACTTACAAAAATCAATATATTCAATATATCTATTTAGGTTATGTATAGCAATATTATACATCTAATATTAAGGTTAAACCCATATTAACTAAAGTTAAACTTAGGCTAACAAAAGTTAAACAAAGATTAAACTTAAGTTAAACTAATCATGGTTAAACTAATTAAAAGACTAAATTAATCATCATTAAACAAACTTAAACAAAACTAACCATGCCTAAACTAACCTAAACTAAATTAATCATGTGTAAACTAATTTTAACAATAAATTAACCATGATTCAATTAATCATGATTAAAATGATTGATTTAATTAGAAGCCTAAATTAAGGATGGCCAAACTAACTTCAACAAAACTAACCATGACTAAATTAACTAGGATGCTAAATTCATCATAGCTAAACTAACCAAAAAGCTAAATTAATTAGGGATAAATTAATAAGGAGGCTAACTTAATCATAGTGAAATTAACCATGGCTAAAACTAATTAGAAGATTAAAATTAATCATGACTAAAATAAATATGACTACGTTAACTCTAGCTAAATTAACAATGAGGTTAATTTAACCATAGTTAAGTTAATCATGGTTAAACTAATTAAGAGATTAAATTAATCATGCTTAAATTAACTATGATTAAGTTAACCATGGCTAAACTACTTAAGAAGTTAAATTAACCATATGATTTACATAAGTGTTCAAAAAATCAAGATTTTACACATTGTGGCTATTCATCAACAATTTAAAGCTTTCGCAAATTTTATTTGACAAATAAAATTTTAAATATTTTTTAAAAATATTTTCAATAATTTTTTCATTTTTAATTTTTAATTGGAAAATATACTTATATAAAATATTCAAATTTTGGTAAATAAAACCTATTAAAAACCTATTTTATTTTGAAATTTTTCATTTTTAAGTATAACCTTTTTTTAAAAACACAAGAAATGAAACAAGATGAACAAAATTTTGACCTCAAACTTTTTTCAAAATATATCCCATCTTCTTTGGTCATATAATAAAAAATAGTAAATGGTTTGTATGATATAGTAGTTAGCTTATAAGTACCTTAAGCTAAGCTAGTTATGATATTATTAGTCATTATAGGTTATCATAGTTATTACAAAATATTATTTAATAATAATAATAATAATAATACAACTACACGAGCATTTATTAATAATATTTATTACTAACTAGAATTAACATTAAATATCAATAAGTATTTGGTGATGCTGGAAATGTTTCTATTGTGGACTCCACATGACCTTAGAATTTAGGGATACCAAAACTTTGGCATGGTTCTTGGTGCATCCCATTGTCTCTCCCTTGAAAGCAGAGCCAATAAACCAAGAGACGGAAGCAAAATCCCTTAGGCTATTAAGTAGTAAAGCTAGAGTTAATGGCCATACACAATGCAAAAATTATTACCAAAAATGAAGAATGGCCTATTGACATTTTGGTACACATTTTACCCTACATGCTTTTATTAGTCCACCTATGAGCACAATTCCTATCTTTTACATTGCCAATACATTACATCCAATTGGCTATGGCAACATCCTCTTCCTCCATCAACACTCTCCCCTAGACCCAATTTTCATGTTCATCATTTGATCATTTAGATGATAAGGGAAGATAATGGTATGCTCCATAACCCAGATGTTTTTCCTTGATGGGGTTGTTCCCCTTTCCATTGCTTTCATTGCTTTTTTCAAAGATTGATCTATGCATTTCCCTCTTTCACTTTTTTGCAAGAGCTTTATTGGTCCTAGTTGCCTTGTGTGTGTGGTTGTTGCTTCGAGCACTAGTCGAAAAATGAGTTTTTGCAATTATCATTTGAAATTGATTTTCAATTTCAGATGACACATGCAATTATAATTTGTGTAGTTGCACATGACATTCAATTGCATGCGACAATATGTATGTAACACGTATATATGGTACAAATATACACATTCATTCATATGTATACATTTAATGTAATTACGACTATGCAATTATTTTTGCATCTATAATTTAATTAATTGATGTGTGACACATGTTTTAAGATTAGGTGAATTGTTTGAAAACACATGTGATTTTAACTAATTTTTTATGTTTTCAAACAATGTTTTTAAATAATAATCTTGATTGTCAAAGCTTCTATCATTGAGATGATGACACACATTCATTTTTAAAAATCATTTATATGGTGACACATGGTAATTGTATGCCCATTTATTATTAATTAATTAATTAGCTAGTTAAATTTGGATCGTTCAATGAAAAGAACCTCTAGTTCCAGTTATTTCAAAACTCAAAGAACCCACGATTCTCATGCAAGAACCAGCCCACAAAAGGCCATGGGTTTTTGGGCAGTTCTTTCATTGTGCATACATTTTGCAGTTTAACACCATAGTATCTTGGCAGCTTTAGCACAAACTGTATTATTTAAAAATGCCCCAAAATTTTGTTTATTTATTTATTTATTTTTCCCCAGAGATTTTTTTGTGGAGGAAAATAAAGAATATTCCAAAATATTCTGGAATATTCTTTTTTTTAAAATGGAATCTTCAAATTTAATTAATTAATTATTCAACAAACATGTGCCTGAGTTCCCAAGCCCAGCAAACAACCCCCTCATGTGAAGGGCCATTTCTTAACATTAAAAACAAACCTAATGTGAATATGCCTCCTCCTGGGCACACATTATAGATTGGGAAGGTGTTTGGGAGGCTAGGTGGAAAAATATGCTGAGTAATGTACTTGGAAAGAGGGTGGAAAATTGGGTCAGGTTTTTAGGTTTAAGGTCTTGGTTGGTGTAGCTCTAGGTATGTAAGGAAATCTAGAATATACCACATTGTTGCATGTGCTCTCTCATCCCTTAGACCCCCCACTAAAGGCTAAAGTTACCATGGCTTGTAACCCTCTATATTTCGATGACATAAGGTTGATATCCATGCTTACCAAATCAACCCTGAACATGAAAGGATATGTTGGGCAATTTTGGGTGGCACCATCCATGCCTCATGCATAGCCTCTTTAGTTGATTGCATGTTTGTTGGATGTGCAAAGCCTTTACTTTCCCACTTGTGTTCATGCACAATGCTTATCTTTTAATAACCAAAAAAAGTTATATTTTTCAAAGAATGACTAATAGGCATAACATACCATTGGGCATCTTAGGGGAATGATATGATTGCACCTCGAGCTAAAAAGATGTAACACAAGGTTTGTGACCTTGGTTTCATTCATGTGTTGTGTTGTTGTTATTTCCCAATTTTGAACTTTTGGGCGCACTTTCATGTTGGATTTGGGTGAAGATTGCCATAAAATATGATTTCTTTTATATGATGCATGCTCCCAACCAAAGCATATGTTCTATATTCATATTACAATGTACATACCATGTGGTCAATAGAACATGTGAACATAGGGAAGTAATGTGATGTATGCATATTATGTCCATGTATGAGTTGCATATTTGCAAGATGTTTAATTATGATGGATTTGAGCATTGGAGGTCAAATGAATCTATTGTCATTCATGTACAATTCATGCTAATGCCAAATTTTAGTTTGTGAGGTGGTCATTGATTTTTTTCCCTCTAACCTTCAATTAGGATGTGGAAATTGTGTGAACAAAGTTTAAGACCTCCTAATTTTGGAATGGATTACTTTATTTATCCCCAAACGTTGTATGTATATGAATAACCTTTCCACTTGCACCTACATCCTATATGGCAATCTTGTTTTTTTGCTCTATAAATCATCTTTAATTGCATTTTGGACCATTACTATTTTTTTTTCTATTTAAGTGTTTTTTTTTGGTAAATACTTTGTGACTATCATTCCTTCCTAATCCTTTTTGATGTATCAAGAAAATCCCAAAAGAGAGGAGGAAACAACTCCTTTACCAAAAGAAAAAAAACGAGATAACAAGATGGACATGGATCGAGCAAAAGGAACATGAGTTGACATCAAATTTAGTTCAAAAATTCATGAAAGGAAAATCATTTGAATAAAAACTAAAGTAAATTGAACGACATGTGGAAAAAAGAAACATGAGGGAAAAAAGTTTGAAGGTTTTTCAGAAAAAGTGCAAATAGATCATTAAAAAATAAATAAATAAATTACCCAAATCAAGATGAATTAAATTGTATAAACAATCTTCATTAGATCATTAGTTCAATAAAGAAATTTATGGGTGGGAAAAAAGTTCCACTTGATATGAGGTAGGTTGTGTGCAAAAACCATTATGGTAGCATTATGAAGCAAAAACAAATTCAATCTTAGTTTGTTTGAACAAATCTTCTATGAGTTTTTTTTGGATTGTGACCAAAGTTGCCATTCAAACTTCAACAATTTATGTTCATGCATTTGTGAGAAGTTTATTTGTTGATTATTTTCCTCCAAAATGTAACAAACATCTCTCCATCCAAATGAAAAAAAACACCATTTTGCGAAGAATGTTGAATGCATGTCCAAAGCACAAAACCCCCGAAGTGATTGGCAAAATCATAAAGCTTATTTCTTACAACATGGGCGAAATTCCCCAAGATGAACTATTGTTAACCAATGTTAAGGCTCTCAAGTTTCACTTCCCAAAGTTCTTGAACATTTTTTTAAATCATCCAAATGATATTCACCTTGGGGTAATCTCAAAGGCTATGTTGAGATCTACCCACCTTGCATTTTTCATCCAATCCCATCTATGTGAATCATGCAACCCAATTGGAAGACCTTTATTCAAGTTCAATTAAGGTTGCAACTTTTTTTTGACTTAGAATGATGCAAGAATCTCGCCACAACAAAATTTTGCACTATTTCTAACTGAATTCCAAGTTTGACCAACCTTAAACAAAGCTCTAAAACTCATTAACCCATCAAGTTTGATTAATTTTGTAACCTCACTTGTTTTGAAATGTAACCAAAGAACGAAGCCTTGCCCAAATCACAACTTGAAGACCAACTTTTGTTGCACGGATCCCATGTGAATTCATTTACAATATCAAATTGAAAATTTTAATTATGTAAACCTTTGCATTTTGAGTTTTTTAGCTTTGGGAGCTCAATGGGCATCTAGATTTTTCCCTAACAAGCATTCTTGAGGAGGTCATTCCTTATATATTTTAAAAGAGACTTCAAATTATAGGGTATATTAAAGTTTGTTATGAAATAATAACATATTTCAAATAAATTTCAGGTATTTTTAATATATATTATTTATATTTTTATAATGAAATATAGGCACCCTCCTTACATTTAAGTAAATTATAAATATATATTTTCTCAATAAGTTACACCCTATATTTCTTTGCATATTGTTTGGAATAAAATGGAAGTGACCCTCATAGGCATGCACCCGAATTCATTTCATATCAATCAAAAGGATTCACATTGTTCTTGATTTAGGTAACACGATGAACATGTTAATGCTAGGTTGCATTTAAAACTCGGTAACAAATGTTGAGGCACCTTGGACCTCGAATTTTCAATATAATTGGACAAATATTAACCAAGGATCAATCAATCCACCCATTCACCCAATCCTCTAAACATAAATTAAAATCAAAGTTCTTTTATTCCCATGGTTTGTTAATGCAAAAAGATTACCTTTCAAAAATTACAACAGCCACACGTTTTTTATTCCCAAACTTTAAAATTCTTTCTAAATGAATAAATCTTCATCAAAAAAATCCTTGATGTGATAATTGCAAAAAAAATCTTGGATGCAAATAATTTGTTCCTAGCTATCAAATTCCAACTTGAAAATAGTAGGTTGGACATTTTGCCAAGATCCTAATATTGAATTCCAAAAGATAAAAGGCGTTTTACAAAATTGGTGATATGAATAACTAATTCACATCTGATGGCATATTGAAGCAATTTTTTTCCCATATGTTGAATCTATTATGCTTGCTTTAGTAGAAGGGTTTTCCATGGATCCTTTCTTAATGTCAAGCCTTACACTGCAAGTTTTGCAAATGATGTTTTCACTTGAAACTTGGGATTTACAATCCCAAATTCACCTTGCAAAACTAATAAAATCATTATGTCCCATTGAACATTTGCACACATCCTATCTACCTTCTTTCCCTAATTAAAATTTCAAAACAAGATTGTACATTTAATTGCATTTGTGTGGATTTGAGTTCCAACATGTGGCAATATACTAGATTCAAACCATCATCATTTGATTCACCATTCAAATGTAGCCAATGAATGAAGGTTATTCATAACACAAGTGATGAATTTTTGAATGAAAACATCAACTTGTTGAAATTTGCCTTATAAGGAAGACAAAATAGACCCTACAACCTAAAATATTTCATTCCTTAACTCAACAATATTTTGTTAGGTGCAAAATCAATGTATCATGAACATTTTGACTTGGGCCACTCCCCCTTATTTGTGATGGATGCGAACATTAAACACCATATTCCAATAGATGGAATTCATCCATAATATTCATCCATAACTTTTAGTTAAGTTTTAATTAATTTCAGTTAAATTATAGTTAACTTTTAGTTAGTCCCAATTAACTTTTAGTTAAATCCCAGTTAAGTTTAAATAGTTAACTTGTAATTAAGTCTTAATTAACTTTTAGTTAATTCTTAGTTAAATTTTATTTAAGTCTCAATTAAGTCTAGTTAATTTGTAATTAAGTCTTAATTAACTTTTAATTAAATCCTAATTAAATATAGTTAACTCTTAATACTTGACTCTTAGTTAAATCCAAATTAACTTTTAGTTAAGTTTTAATTAACTCATAGTTGATTTCTAATTAGGAAGGTTCCCAATAAACTTTTTTATTTAATGCACACATAGAAACCTTTTTATAAGTTTCTTTGAGTTAGGTCCCCAAAGGGTTATAAATAAGAGTAGGACCTTTCATTTCTTTCAATATGCTCAACATTAGTCTTAGGCACAATTTTGCACCATAACCTTGTCAAGTTCTTTTCATGTTCATATTTGCATATGTTAACATAATAAAGATTCGTCTTCACGTTCATCATGCACATCTTGTACTTTTGCTCTTAGATCTTGTGTTCTTATTTTTGAATCACGTAATCTTGTTTTATTCCTTATTTGAAAATTAAATTTAGAACTTCTTTTCAACCTTTGTTTTTGTGATTATTCATGTCCTTGACAATTAGACCTTCTTCATTAGTGATTGAATAACCAAACATTCTAGCTACAAACCATGCTCATGGGGGCAGAAGCTCCCAGACTGCACCACCACCTACAATCTACCCTGCTTATCCCAATTTTTGAAATTTAAAGACTTCACAAACCTTTTTACATTTAGGGTAATTTTTTTTGAAAACCTTCAAAAACCAATGGGTATTTCTCTTTGACGCGCTCCCAAGTCCCAAGTTAGCCCCAAGTCAGGGCTAGGTTACTCAAATTGTGGAATTTCTAGGACTCGGGACACGCTCCCAGCTTCTAGCACTACATGGGGTGAGAGGGGCATGCTAAAAGCTCTCGGATAGACTAGGAAGAGGGACAAGCTTACTCAATTACACGGTTCTACATCCAAATCCAACTAACAAGTTGGTTAGAACTCATTCTGCACCCTTTTGGTGTTGGGGACAAACCACGGGCTACTTTGGACTCACTTGACTCACCACGGCCCGGACTCAGGGGAAGCCACCACCTTCCCCCATATAGTATTCTCTGTAGCTCTCCGTCGCACTTGCATCCAAATGGCTCTTTTTCCCGGGACTCCCAAAGTGAAGTCCCGAAACTATCCCGGTTTGGACTCCCGGGACTTTGGGCGCTCATAACTTCTCGCCCCAAACTCAGATCGAGATGAGGTTTGAACCAGGGTCGTAGCTCTCCTCGAGAACTTTCCAACAGTGTGTCGCACTTCACCTACACACACCGGAATCGGGTCAATTCTCGACTTTTAGTGGTCGAGAGTCAAACTGCCAATTTGACTCTCGGCCCTTCTTTCGACCATAACTTGTGCTGAAGATGTCCAAATGGTTCATGCGAGGCCATTTTGGACATTTACACTTCAAGACCTTTCAAAGGGTATAAAGAACGGTATAAAGAATGCTTCAATGTGAGGTGTTTTGACCCCTGCAATCACGCTCTGAGTTTTTGGGAGTCCCGAAGGACTCTCAAGTCCCATTTTCGGGAGTGTGAGTGGCGACCTCACAACTCCCTCAAAGTGGGGTTGCGACACTTTTGCTCCTTCTTTGAAATCTTTGTAAGTTTTTTTGGATTTTGCACACTTTCTATCATTTGCTTAAAACATCCAGAAGGTACTTTGGAAAATATTTATGTATTTTTGGGCATTTGAAAAAATATTTGTATGTACTTTTGGGAGCCTTCAATGAAAAATATGTATGTATTATTTGGGGTGCCTTTGATGTTCCATTTTATTAAAAAGTTGATTGACCAATGTATTTTATATAATGCATGGAAAAAAACACCTTTGTTGGATGTAGTGTTTGGCTTATGTTCATAAAAAGATAGGTTATAGGTTGCTTGGGGTATTGTGTTGAGCATTCATGCTTCTACGATCATGAGTTTTTTATTATCTTACTACATTCCATCTTTCATTCTAATAGTTTATGGAGGTTGCTAAAAGCCAAAACATATGCATTCTTGACGAATGATTATTAATTATGACTTAGATATTGTGTGGATGGAGTTGGTATGTGCATGTGACCTCTAACTTGAAAGTTTGATTTGAATAACATTTATTCCATTTCCAAATAAATGATTGGGATGACCTTTTCCTCCTCTAATGTAGTTTCCCATTAAACTAAAATGTGGCCTATGCTTTCATTTTTTAAAAGTTGTTTTGAAATTCCATAAGAACTTCCTCAAACCAAGATTTATTTTTGCCACCACTTTGGCTTCTCCCACTCATGTTTCTAGGCAATTATTAACTGACATTGGCCTATGACTAGTAGTGACTAGTAGTATGAACTGATGAATTTAATTGTAATAGGTAGTCAATATCACACGTTGTTGACAATCACTGAACATGTAAGGGATTTGATCCATGTTTTGTAATGTTCTTTATTTCATATTGTTTTCTATGTTTGTTTCTATTAATTAGGCGTTTTCTCATAATTTTCCCATTTTTTTTCTTGTAGTTTGTTGTGATGGCCTTTTAACATTTGATTAGATTTTTTGTAAGTTCATTAAAAACTTCACTTCAAATATAACTTCAATTGTTATTAATGAGAACTTATCAATTCTTATGAAATATTGGACAAGGAATATCTCAATTTCTTGGAGGAATTCAATGACGGGTTAGGTTTTATTGCTTCTACTCCACCAACAACCTTCTCTAGAAAGATGTTAGTGCCAAGCTCACAAGCTTTTGTGCATGATATAGTCTTATCTCTCTAATTTTCTAGTTGTATATATCTTGTATGTTTGTTGTATATTATTACATCACATCTATGGGTTGGAATGTTTGTTTTATTCTTGTAGCCCTTACTCATAGTATAAAATATAGTGTTGGACCACGAGGTCTTCTCTTTGTGGCCATGTTAGTGGGGTATCCATCATCTGAAACAAGCCATGCAATTTGTTACATGAACAACAATAAACACACATTTTGCATAATGTTGAAAATAAAGTCAATAATTTTGAGTCCTAGGTTACTTCCTTCAAAGTTGTATTTCTCCTTTAGTTCTTAGAACCTATAATCTTTAGATGTCAAAATAATTCACCTTGAACCTAAACCTTTTTCATGGATCCTCTAGTAAATATTGTATTTAAATACATAATACATCACCATTTTATATTTGAATGCACATCATAAATATTCACCTTTTGATGTACACTTTGTTGTTTATTTAAAAGTATTTAATTTCAATTATCAAGTTTTCATTTATGCATTGTACATTTATAAAACATACACATATTTAAATCAGTTTTTATTTTTAAAAATTATTTAGTTTTATCATTCTATCATTCTATTGTGCATTTGTTTAATTGCACATCCATGTTAAAGATTAACATAAAATTTGCAAATTCACATGTGATTTTCCAAAAATATATGTATCATATAACTTAGGAATCTATGTAAAATAGTCATTTACAATTTGAAAAAACATTTACAATGTTTGGAAAAACATTTCAAATGCATGTTGAGTAACGAAGTTATGAAAAACTTTTTTAGGAGAATCCAATTTTGTTGTAGTTTTCAAATCTTGTAGTTAACTTTAGAAAACCTTTGTAGTGTCTATTTTAATCCATGATCAAATATTGTCATGGAAAAATATATTATTTAAAAAGTCATTCATTTACATAGTGTGCATTGTACTTATACAAATTCTATATGTTTTCAAAAAGTCATGTTTGTCTACAAAATATTCCCAATCTTCATGTCATTCCCAATTACAATATATAAATTTGTTCTAATTTCAAGTTTGCATGCATGTTTGCAACTTTTTTAATTGAAAAAAAGATTGAAAATACTTTCATATATATATATATATAACTATATATATATAACATATTTAACAATTTAAAATGTAATTTTTTTTACAATCTAATAACTTAAATACATAGGAAATATGGATGTTTCATTATTAATATGTTTGATAAAAGATTTATAAAAATACACATTCAATAAATAAAATTATTTTAAGAACATCCGAGAAGGATCCAAACTTCTAATCCTTAAAACACTTGTAGTTTCCAATTAGTTTCCAAGTTCTTTTAATTAGCCTTATGAAACCTTGCAAACCATTAATTAAGGTATATTGTCAATTGAGAAGAACACCTTTGGATAACATATTTAATATATGTTCATTTACAAAATATGCCCACATCTATTGGTTTATTTTATAATTTTTATATATTAATTGAAAGGATGTAAATATTTGTAGTTCATGTTTATGCACAAAATATGCTTAGAATGATGTTTTATGATTTTCTTAAACCTACATTTGTATATATAAACAACTTTTCAAAAAACTATTGTACACATTTTTCACATTTTTTAAATGTCTCTTTTTTTGTAACAATAATAAAAAAAGAGATACACATTTTACATAATTCAATTTCTAGATACCAAATATAAGGCAGATTTTAAATCAAATCTTTACAAAAAAATTAATTTATTTTGTAACTCAAATTTTTGCATTGGATTTTTTAGGAAAAAGAATATTTCAATATCCAATGCATAACATTTTATATTCAATATTGTATATATCATTAACATTTAATCTTTTTTATGCAATAAGTTTTAAGTTTTATAACTAGAGGTGCTCAACACCAATTTCTCGTCCTTTGATTTCAAAGGACTCAATTTACAAGTGGAAGTCTTTCACATTTATGAAATTTCATAAAGAGGGTTCATTACCCTTTGCAAATAAACTTGAAAAAATGTTTTCAATTATAAAGATGTGAGTGCATTAAAAAAGTTTCAAATTTTTTGTTTTGTTATTTTCCCTTCTTACCAAATATAGTTTATGAGTTCTTTCCTAGTTTATTTGAATTAATTCGAATGGTTCAAATTAAGTTTAATTTTTTATTTAATTTTTACTTTTTTGAAAAATACATCTATTATGTTTTGATGTTTTATTCTAAGCATTATTCATCTATTTTTCACATAATAGGAAGTTTTATGAATGAGATATTTCAATTTGTGTGTTTGATAGATGATTTTATGGTTTCAAAATGGAATTTTATGTTTTGTCAATGCAACATTGTATTATTCAACAATATTACAAACATTATATAAAATATTTAATTTGCGTTACCTATGTGCACATGAAACAACTGATTAAGTATAAATATTCATATTTTGATATACACTTTGTTGTTTATCATTTTATTAATTTAAAAGTGTTTAATTTCAATCATCATTAGAATTATGGGAGATATTAAAGCACAATAATATTTTTTATGTTTATAATATTTCATAATATATATTTTATGCTATTGCATTCAAATTGAAAAATGTTAATAAAATATTGAATAAGGAAGAATTTCAAATGTTATATTATGAACATTCATATATGTATAATAAAACAAGTTTAACAATTTAAGATGTACAAGTTAATAACTTAAATACATAGGAAATATGGATGTTTCATTATTAATATGTTTAATGAAAGATTTGTAACACAATGTACTCAATGAATAAAATTATCAAAAAAGAAAAACCTCTAAAAGAATCAAAAGTTTTTAATTGTTAAAAAATCTATCTTCTCCAATTTTTTAGTTCCCAAGTTCTTTTAGTTAGCCTTGTGAAATCATGGAAACCCTTGATTAAACTATATTGTCCATTGAAAAAAAACCTTGGATGAACATACTCAATATATGTTTACTTATACACAGTCTCATATTTTTTTAATGTTTATTTTTCTTTGTAGCAATAAACAACAAAAGAATTAGGCATTTATTTATTGAAAATTTAAAAAAAAACAAGACAATACAAATTGAAGGAGAGTATTAAAAAAATCAATAAAAGGAATAATTACAGCATGAACTATAGTCACATGAATATCACATGTATTATATATTTTTCAATTTTCATGCAATTAAAATGGTTTAATTATTAACTTTTAAATACAACTAATGTACTAATTTGACTAATGTAGTATGATCAACCCTTTTACTGAGTTTTTATTGTAGTCTAATGAAGATCATAGACATTTCTTTATGATTAAAATATCATTGAACATTAAACTGTATATTTTAAAATAAAATTATGAACATCAAACAAAATCTTCAAAAGCATGGGTCCTCTAAACAACTAAAATGCTTGTAACAGTACCCAATTGAATATTTTATTTAATATTCAAATATATTATAAATATTTATACGTTGATAAATTATTTGTATTATATTAAATTATACTTCTAGAGGTGCTCAACACCAATCTTTCATCCTTTGATTTCAAAGGACACAATTTGCAAGTGGAAGTGTTCCACATTTATAATTTTTTATAAATAGGGTTCATTACCCTTTGCAAATATTTTAGAATATTTTAAAGTTCCAAAATTTGATTCATTTACATAATTAAGTTCATTCAAAATTTTCATTTGAAATATTGTGTAAAATATCAAGTGTTCATTATTAAGTATTTCATCTTGTATTTTTCTTAGAAATCATGTTCAACATATTGTATACATTTTCATTCATGTTTGTTTCATATGTAAATTTCATATTTTCAATTTTTAATGTCGAATGTAAATATGGATATTTTTCCCAAAATAATTAAAAAAGTTGTGTTTGTTTTTCATTTTCAAACAAATTCCGATTTGCATATTGTAATTAATATGTTTGTGAAGTTTCATGATGTTGTAAAAATTCCTTTTAATTGACATTCTTGTAGATATGAAAATTCAAAGTTGTTTTCAGACAACAATTGTTTTTCATCACAAAATGGTGTACAAACATTAATTGTTCAAATTGGGTTGGTCTATAGACATAAACAAGTCCATTAAAAATTAACAGCCCACTTTAATGGACTGCTTTTATAAAAAAAACTCCTTTGTAAAAAGAAAACCAGTCCACTAAAGTGGACTGAGTTTTTAAAAAAAAAGCTCCTTTCTACAGAAATTATTGTTTTAAAGTTTGTCTTAAACCTAAAGTTTGCTCATTTGCAATGCACTTTGCCATGTTGATCACATCATGTGCTTTTTATGTGTAGGGTAAAGCCCGAGGGGCAGGGATTTAAAGGGCCCTGGGGTGGAGCTAAAGGTGGGCACAAAATGTAAACCCTAAACCCTAAAACCCTAAATCCAGGTAGTTTTCAAATTTCTCATAATACCTGGTGGGTAGGTACCCAGCAGGTATCGCGGGGAAAAACAAAAATGACAAAGAGCTTTTCAAAGGATGTAATGCCCTCCGAGGTGAGCATTACATTTTTTGAAAGGCCCTCTGGGATATGGTGCATGGTAATGTGTTATCCAATTACAAAAACACCAGCCAGTGTTTTTTGACCTGCCTTTGCAATGATGTTGTATTTAGAGGACACACATCCCAAGACTACTTCCCAGTTTGTATCTGGATTTTACACACATTCACACATCCACATGCATGTTTGTACCATGTGCAGCAGAGCTCTCAGATACAAAAAGAGATGAGTTAACAAGGGGTGTGTGTCAGTCACACTGTGGCCTTTGCCATTTACATTAAAAAAGTATCTTAAGGCAAAAAAAAAAAGAATTAGGGAAATTCAAATATTTCACCATGCAAAAATATGATCTTCAAAAAACTCCTCTAAGAGAAACCAAAATCCTTCAAGATATTATTATAACTCTATTATAACTAATCTCAAGTTTCAACACAAGCCAAAATATCATCTCTTTCAAAAATCCTCATATAAAAATAGACCTATTATTATTACCTAGGGGCCAAAATCCCTCAAGCTACTATACTCTATGATGAATCTAAACACAATAATATCCTTGCCTTGGCCAATACAAAGATATAAAGATCTGCTTTGTAAACAGAGCTCATGTGCAGTAACAGCAGACTGAAGAAGCATCATCTGTGAACACTTAACCAGGAAGCTGCTTATCTGCATAAAAACACCATGGAACTGCAAGGACTCAGGCAGCAACAATACTTTAGAAGAAAAAATTGTACCCACTGTCTGACTCTCCTTGATTTCTATTCATTAGATCTCTCTCTCTCTCTCTCTCTCTCTCTCTCTCTCCTTCCTCTCTTTTTGAGATTTTTTAAAGCTTTGCAGTGTGAGCAGTGTCAGGCACCCAGCCATCATGCATCATGCCACAGAAGCTGAAATGGGTTTTCACTTGCAGAGCTGTCAAGAGTTCCAAGAAGAGAAGGAAAGCAGCTTTGCTTTGTTGTTAAGTTGCAACTTCCAATGGGTGCTTTGTTGAGTTGCAACTTCCAATGGTAACTAGCAATCATCCATAATGTAGTTTAGACAAATTTAACTATAAAAAGGATATGAAAGTAAAAAAAGTTTAAGATTCCTTCACATTTTTGGCTACATACTAGAACCCCAATAGAAAAATTTGACAATTTTGTTATTAAAAAAAACTATAGAAATCTGTCAACTAGAAAATCAATTAAAAAATATTTGTAACCATTTTGAAATTTTCTTTAAAAGCAACTCACTAAATTTAGCCAAAAAAAATTGGGGCTGGGACTCTGAAGGCTTTTGGGAAGTTATGAATTATTTTAGCATTATTAAACTAGTACTGCTGATCTAGTACTTCCAATGGATGGTGTGCTGGTGGTGCTGGCTGACGGTTCACTCTGGCCAGTTTTTGGCCTTGCCTACCAAGAAGGCAAGAATATTGTGTTTGGGTTCCTTATAGAGTATAGTAGCTTAATGGATTTTGGCCCCTAGGTAGGTAATAGGTCTATTTTTATATGAGGATTTTTGAAAGATGATATTTTGGCTTGTGTTGAAACTTGAGAATAGTGATAGAGTTAGTATATCTTGAAGGAGTTTGGTTTCTTTTAGAGGATTTTTTTGAAGATTATATTTTTTCATGGTGAAATATTTGAGTTTCCATAATTCTTCTTTTGCCTTAAGATACACTTTTTAATGTAAATGGCAAGGCCATGTTGTGATGACACACACCTTGTTTTCATTTGTCTGGAGAGACGGACATCTCCAATAAGGTTTTGTAACGGCAGGTCCACTCAGGCAAACATAGTTTTGGTGATCACTCATTAATGAGCTCGCCACAAAGCCATAGCAACTACTGTCCCTCCCCCAATAGCCAGGTGCACCCTAAACCCTAAACCCATGATGATGGGACCCCTTTTTTTCGCTCTTCTAGTATAGGCTCATTGCTATTTCAGGTTTTCCATGGCTTTCTCTTTCTCATATGCTTCTTGTGACTGGTGAGGACTATGAAACATGATTTGTTCCTTTACCCCTTTGTGACCTACTTTGAAGTTTGCCAGGGTTCCAACATTTTTTTTCTTTAAAAAAAATGAATTCACTCCCAGGACACATCTATGGTGGTGAAAAAGAAAAAAAATGAATTCACTCCCAGGACACATCTATGGTGGTGAAAAAGAAAAAAAATGAATTCACTCCCAGGACACATCTATGGTGGTGAAAACATTTCACAACCCTTCATTTCACAACTCTTGGTTTTTCGCCTCCCATTTGGTTTTTTTCTGGTCCACCCACAAACCCTAATGTGGGCCTCTACTGGTGCTTAACACTTCAAACATCAATGAGTGTTAATTGTTTTCCCCATCCGCACCCATAAACATCAAAAATTGGACAGTATAATAAGGTGAGAGATTGGTGTTTTGTTTTTTAATTTTGTAATGTACCCAAGGTGGCAATCTTTGATAAGTCCATTTTAGTCAAATTTGGCTAATAACAAAATATGAAAGGAAAAGAACTTAAGCATCCTTACATGTTTTTGGCTACCTACTTGAACCATGTATTAGAAATGTGGCAATTTTATAAGATTTTTTTGGAATTTTTTTGGCAATTTAAAAATCATTGAATTTTCAACAATTTTTCTTCCAAAACTTTGGAACAGTGTGAAATAGTCCTTTTTTTAAAAAAAATTGTTGAGCCTCGTGAAAACCATTATATCTTGTCAAATGTAAAAGTCCAAAGTTCAAAACCAATGTTGGCCAGTTATTGAGTTTTAACCCAGTTATCAAGCATGAGTTATTAATAGCCTACACAGTGGCGATTGATATTTTATAACCAGTGAAATTAATAACCACCTGGTATTGAAATTTCAAAAATCTAATAACTTGATTGGATGACCCAATTATCATCCGAGTAGGTTATCAATCTCTTAAACACTAGAACAATTCTTTTTGAGATGGAAAGAAAATTATATTAAATTTTTTTAAAAATTTTAAAATCTTATAACCAGCAATATAATGCAGACTGTTTGGCAGACAAATTCCCAATGGCCGAATGCCAGACATTGTTTTTCGTATGTGTGAATAAATTGTTGTATAGGGCTGCAATTAGTACTGCAGTAGTGGCTTACTAACTACTGTTGTTGTTGTTGTCAAAGTAGTGTGTTTTTGTTATGTGCATCCAGAAATTCACTGGTGCAAAACGGTGCCAACAATCTGAGGATTCAAACTGATCGATCGACAAGACACTGCCAAACCTACTGGGGAACACTGCATGATTCTCCTTCTTCGCTTGTTGACACTTGCAGATGGGAAGTAAAGAAGACTTTGTAGATTATGTGTAAATTATTATTCTGTGAAATCCCTTCTTTTTTAAATACTTTGCTGTGAGGCATGTTTTCATCTTTGTGTGTTTTTTTTGTTTTTTCATTTCACACGAGGGGCACCCAACAAACTGAATTCCAGAAAATATGGTTGCTCTGCAGGTGGACTTCAACCCTAAGATGAGCATAAATTACAACACTTCACTCTCTTCAAAGAAATGGGTAGATACCAACAACTTCTTAAAACTTACACCGTAAGAGGCCTCTAGATATCATGAGAAATTTATTTTAAAAATTTAAAATTGCATTAATTTTTATGCTTGATAACGGCCTCAAAGTGGAGGAGTTCTGGAAGTAAGCACCTCTGAGCTGTGTCTGAAGCCAGTGATTTTTTCCAGAACTCTGCACTCCTCAAGTGTTACCCTGCACAAAAGCTTCTTACTCACCCACACTGTGCCTACCGGTCATCAATGGTTATCATATAAGTAAAGCAATGTGGGTGGTACAAGCTCAGGTATCTTGACAGTAATGTAGATTTTGGATCCAGAATAGGGAAGGAAGAGCAGAACAGGGATTTGACACCTCTTGAATTTAGTTAGCTTTAGCATTAAGTTGGTCCTCGTCATTATTCAAATGCAAGGTATTTGTCTCGCACTCTGTTTTCTTGTTCATTTTATTGGATCTGCCCACCAGGCACAGACTTCACATTGCTGTAGAACTTTCAGAACCAATGTGTGAGTGACAACAGCTGGAGAACCAGCTGTACTCTACAAGCTGCTTTTTTCTTCTTTTTTTTTGAAAATCAAATTCATTTTGCGCTCAATTTACCTAACCATGTTACATGATTTCATCATTTCTCATGATTTGGCATCAGGCCATGGAATTAGAATTCCTTGACTTGGTTGTTTAAACATGTTGGAAGAATAGGCACTACACCATGGAATTAGAACTTGTAAACTTGGGTGTTTTGTTTTATATTGGGAACTATTGATATATCTAGACACTGAATCTTGCCACTAACAAAACAGGCCACCATGCTTCTATTGGTCTAGGTGCTTTTTGTATTGGACACAAGGGCTTGGTCAGTACACACAATAGGGCAAACGACATCATTGAACAAGAATGTAATGGTTAAAGACTGATCTATCTCTCCCAAGCATTGTCAAAATGTAGATCATCAATTATTTGAGGCAACCTTTTGATCATCAAACTTCAAAGAACAAGTAAAGGATTCAACAGGGGTGATCTAACACTGGGTTAAATGATCATTGCTCAATATGTGATCCTGCAAAAATATTTCTCACATCCAAGTTGAGTTATTTACTTTTTTCGAACCCCACCCATGGAACTAAAACAGGGACTACAAATAAGTGGGAAACAACTAATAGCAACCCACCTGGACCAATCAAACTTATCTAGATTAGCAAGTGTTAGGCTTTGCTGTGCCTTTTACCAGCCTCAGAAAATTGTGCAAAAATGCTGGGCTAAAACCATTTTGCTGACATGTCATGTAGAGGGTCAAAACATGTCATGTTTCGGCCCTCTACATGACATGTGGCATCTTCTGTTTTACACTGAGTGAGAGCTCCCACAGTGACTTGAAATGAGGAATCAGCAACATAAATCTTGTTATGAGACGGAAATTTTAGTTTTCAGAGATCATGTACCTGAACATTGTAGCCACCTGCAAGAAGGAACACAATGAGGCATACCGATGCAATGATCCCCCACTGTTGTCTTTCAACTTAGTTTTGCGACATCAAACATCCCTCCAGAGGCCTGTGAATCACCAACAGTAATTTATAGACCTGTGAGTCAATTTGCAAGCTGAAAAATTTTTAATTGGAGATCAAGTTTGGTTTATGAGTAAATCTAATACTTTCCTCCTGTTCATGATCTGTTCAAGCCTTCAACCATTTGCTTTCTACATGCACAAAAGCACAGGCAAGGAACTTGACAGGAGAATCTTCCCCCCTTTTTCTCGCAATTGAGAAGAAGAGAAGAGAATACAAGAGGAAAAGAAAGCAAAATGTAGCATTCACAAGCAGGAAATTCAAGAGTAATTTTCTTATTATGAGGAAAAGTATGTGATCGACCCAATACATAATCTGCTGTTCATACCTGTTGGAGTTCACCTGTATGTATCCTCACATAATAACATCTTTAGTGAATGTTATAAGGGATCCTTATGCTATCACATTAAAATATCAGCATTTGCATATTTCCTTCATTTCAGAGATGGTTACAAGTTTGCAACAAAATGAAAGGTTTGTCCAAGCAGAATGGAATATGCAATAGTTGCTTATGCAACAATGTGCAACAGAAACCTCGCAAAGCAATGAAAGTTGCTGGTGAAGCCACCTATGTATATGCTCAAGTAGCTGGAGGTTGGCACTAGTGAGGTCAAGGATGCCACAAGAGCAAGGGTCACAAAATCATGTTTGGTCAACTGTTCTGCTTCGCTGGTATAGACAATAGGGCATTTTTGGTGAAGTCTTAGAAGAGGAGAAGAAGTAGAGCTGTTTGGTCATTCTGATTGTGCAGATGACTATGCAAAGTCTGTGCAAGTGCTTCGAGAGCATCCTTGTTCCTGCACAATATAATGTCTGAGCACTTCAATACATAAGAAAGCTGCTCCTGCAAACTGTCACAAAACTTATCAACTCCTGAGGTTCAAAGTTTCTGCATCAATGCTTTTGAGCTCTGGTAGATTGGCCACTGTCTCTGCTTCAACCTTCCCAGATCAGCCTAGCACTCTACAAGCACCCAGCAGGACATATTGAGCAGTTGGTAGGAACCCCAGCAGATTTGACATCCTTCAAGCTCTTGTCAACCAAATAGTCTACAATGCTGCTGCACCACAGGCTCACTGCCTGCACCAGAATTCTGACCTTAAGGGTGTAGATTTTGCATGTGTACTGGAAAGGTCTTTGAAAATAGACTTTGGAATGCCATGTGTCCATGATGCTGTACTAGGTGCAAAATCCTCATGTGCCATTAAACTTCAGCAGCCACAAGTGATGGGCACTGTATAACACCATCCACCAATACATTACTTGCTAGTCAGCTGTAGAAGTTTTTGATCACTTCCTCTCTAAAGCATTGCAGCAATATGCAGCTTAGAGGTCACCATCATTAAGACTTTGGCAAAGTTACATCATTCAAATCAAAAGAGCTAGAGCCAGTGTAATGGAAAATGCAAAAGAAGGATACAGACTCTCTCCAGAGAAGCATAACATACAAAGAAGAAATTTTCTGGGCACAGTGGCAAAGCATGAGTTCCATGCTCTTCTGAAATGAAAGAGTACAAGAACAAGAAGTTGTTCCAAATATATATTATATGTATAAGATTGCACAGAAAATCCAACAAGGACAATTTTGAAGGTTAACTGTTCAACCCAATTCCTGCAAAACCAAGACTAACATGACAAAGCCAGTGTGGTCTTAACCTTATGAGTGGCAGTCTCAGATCATCACCTTCATCAAGAACAGCAGCAACAGCCAAAGATACCACAGACTTCCCAACAGCTGACAGAATTCAGTTTCCAGAAAAACCCATGGTTCCAGTGCAGCTATCCAATGTCCTGCATTCTTATGAAAGCATGTCAAAACCAGCTTTGCATACAGAAATCACAGCAGATGGTGACTGGATCAAAACCTACATGCTAGCACAAAAACTGTTGAGATTTTTATAGCCACCCATATTCCACAAATGACCTATAGACACAGCTCTTACCCAAATGTGGAAGGGTGTTTGAAGCCTAAACCCTAAACCCTAAAGCTGAGAAGCAAAGTGTGGGAAGGGAAACACATCCCCATTAGGCTAGCAAGAAATTTCACTATTGCTTGAGCACTCAACAAAGAGGAGGATTAGTCTCAAATGCAATTTTTAGCTATGCAGTAGATACAAGAGAGTGCACCTTCTCCAATTGCAGTTTTCCAGGGTGCTCCACAACATTGTGAGCACACATGTTAACAAAAAGATGTTGCAGGTGACTGTTTCTTAGCAAGGATTGCTCTATCCTCTGGATGTTTTAGAATTGCCTTTCGATCTTCAAGAAACTTGTTTGATATTTTGTTGTGGCTCTTTCTTCTACTTTTCCTTTGTTTTCTTTCCTCTTCTCCTCCTCCTCCTCCTAGTTTTTTACAAATGCTCTTTGTGGAGATAATGGAGCTATTAGTATGCATGAAAGAGATTAACTCCAGGTTGAAGAGAGAGGTTTTCACAAAGGGATTGGGAGCAATGCAACATTTGCATTTTTGTTGGACAAGTTTGAAGAGAGATATTAGGAATCTAGTAGGAACTTGGAAGGCAATGAAGAAGCAAAATTGAAAAGTTTTTGTTTCATTCATGAACATTCACTTTCCAATTAATGTGCAATGTATCTAGGGCTAGTGTGAGGACAAATTCAACAAAATGAAAGACAAGTACAATGTCAACAAGAAGAAGATCGTCATCACAAGTGCTCCACCTTCAGATTGGCCTTGGTATAAAACATTTGATTCCTTATGTGGTGATACTGCTAAAATAGATGGATTGCCCCCATGATGATATTGATCATTGAGTCTACATTAAATGTTCTGATGTTGTAAATCTTGTGAATCTTGTGATGAAGTAACAAAATTGAAAGCTTTCTTGAGACTTAGAAGATTCTTTTTCTTTGATGCAAACTTTTGCATTCGGAGATGGGTTTGTATTTTAAAGTTCTAGTTTTGATACACCAAGGACTAAAGCATGCAAATTGCTTGGTGTCCACGGTCAACTTAACAAAAAGTTGAAAAACAAAAAAATGAAAATGCATGTTAAATCTAGTGCTATTATTGTTGGGTGAATGCATGGTTGAGTGTCCCATTTTTTAAAAGAAAAATCCACACAAAGTTCATTTTATAATGTTAAATTGGTAATTTAATTTGGTATACTTAGTTGATTGCTAATAAAATTCTATGTATCAAAAACAGTAAAATTCATATTAATAAGAGTCCAAATAGAGATTTCAAGGATATGCATTTGTGATTTTTTTTTAAAATTAAGAAAAATTAATAACTTTAAGAACCTATGAAAATATGGTTCAATTCTAACCATTCAAAAGTTCATAATTAGAATTTGAGTATAACTTTCAAGGAAAAATTTCACATAAACATTTATTATTTTATATTACACCACATATTAAGTCACTATATGAAATTTGAAATGAAAATCAATTCGAAATTTTTTGTTTTCTATTATTCTAATTGGGTAACCAATCCATAGTTTTCAATTTCAAAAGTCCACTACTAGGTGAATGTTTTCCTTTCAAAAATTAATTACACATATATTTTCATTATCAAGTTGTTAATTTAAAAACAAGTCCCAGTTGACAAATTATACGTTTCGCTAGAAGACAATGAAACACAATAGGTACTACAAAAACCAAAAAAAAGTCACAAAAATGAATCATTGACTTGCATACATGTTATCAAACAGTTTTCTACTAATGTGAAGAAAATTGAAAAACTCGATGAAAAAAGAAGATCAAATCACATATGTTATAGAATTAATTTTGGATTGCAATATGTTTGTTGATGTGTTGAAGACCAAAAAAATCAATCCTAACAACCATTAGTGACAAGAGGTACACTTAAGTTCATTGTTATTTTTGTGTTTCCAATAACATTAAAAAAACAAGTCATGGCATTTGATAATGACAAGTTGTTCACTTCCATTCAATTTTTGCATGTTGTTTTGATAAAACATGGATTTGAATTTTGTTTTCATTTGATTTGCAATTTGGGTGCCTCAAGCTTATTAATAAAGCTTTGATTTGATGTTGATTTGATTTTCATCCATTAACAATTTTCATCAATGACCCTATGGTAGAATATTTGTCCACATCAACAAATATTTTGTCCATGTTGCAAAACATATTCCATGAATCTTCTATCCAGTGGGCAAAATATTCTTAAATTTTTTTTTGTCAAGTTCACATGCTCATGTTCACCTATTCACAACATAATGACAATGGTGCAATTTAAATGCAAATTTGAATGTTGATTTCAAGTTCTTTTACACATAATGGTGTAAATTTGGGGCTTACAAAATATAGGTCCATAAGTTTTTTCTATTGGAGATGAAATTCAAAATTTCATAGTTTCATGAGTTTTAATAGTGGTCTCCTTTGCCTTGTTGTGATGGAAATGGTCTCCTTTCCAAGTAGGGGTGCAAACACTAACATTCTCTATAAATATCCCATGTTTACACTAAATCAATATCTCTAAATTCAAACATTTCTTGAGTTAATGTGGGTGTATTGTGTGCTTTCATTTAAGATGGTGAAGATACAATGTGATTTTTGGTTCAAGAAAAGGCCATGTGACCACCACACATTGTTGGTGATGGTCTCCTCTATCAAGAATGGGTGCTGACACCAACATCATAAAATATATCATGTTTACATTAAATCAAAGTTTCAAGTTTTGTTTACATTTGACATTTATTCAGATTAATTCATGGGAATTGTGAGGCTTGATTTGAGATGGTGAAGGTACCGATATGAACATTGATTCACCTTGGAGCTAATTTGATTTCTTTGCATAAAATTTAATGATAAACAAAATTCATAGCTCCTAATATTATTATAATCAAAGCTAAGAAACCTCTACATGGCTTCTTTTAAACCCACCCTAAAAGATTATGTTATTGTTGCAAATGTTCCATCTTCTATTACAATTTTATCTTGTTCATCTTACAATTATATATTATTTTTCCAACATCTACATGAATTATTATTATTATTATTATTTGGCTAATATGTTTGAATTGGATAAAATGAGTTTCCAATGAAGTAAAGTGTACCTTTCACACCTCTAACCATAAGAACCAAAAGGATTACAAAAAAAAGTCAAACTAACACTAAGTTTTAAAAAGCCTCATAATTCGTCTTATAATATTCAAATATTTTTCATCTCTCATTTTTAAAGTAATGTGCGATACACTATCTTCCACTTAATTCTAATGCATGAATTGTTTAGGTTTTTTCCATCACAATTAAGTAGGCTATCTTGCCAAAATCACCCACAAGAGTGGTTGAAACTTCAACCCTAATGTGTGCTCATTATCAAAAAGAAGGGTCAAAATGAAATTTGTTAAAGTAATAAACAACTACATCCAAATGAAGAACACCTTACTTTTGAAATTGAGATCCATTGCCAAAAGATTGAAAAAGAGACTTGACTATCTACCCCCAAAAAGTGAAAGGGTATGGGTAGAAAAGTAGAAGCATATAATTACAAAGTGAATGTTGTTTGGAGTTTGGGCATGACAAAGAGGCGAGGTTAAATGAGAAGTGTATAGGGTAAATTTTCGAGTTCCATTTCTTTTCACTCCAATAAATCATGACTTTTCATAAAAGTCAATTTGACTAAAACATTTGCATTGACTAAAAGAGATGTTCATCTTAATTAGATGCATGGGGCATGGAAAAACATGAATTTTTTTAATAGTTATTTTGATTATTTGGTGACCTTTTTGACTAAGTGTAAATTTGGGCATCTAGTCAAAATAGACAAAAAGGAAAAAAAAAGGTTAGTAAGAATGACTAAAGCTTAATCAAGTTGGCCATATTGATTACAAATGAAACAATGATTAAAAAAACACCATTGAAAGTGGATGAACTATCCAAATTGACTTGTCAAAAATGACATTGTAGTCAAGTTAAATAGGCGGACAAAAAAACCAAAGGGGTGGTCTTTTAATTAAGTCTTTAAAGTAAAAAATACTATGATTTCTTGGCTAAATTGACCCAGCCCCCATGACTGCACTAGTTCCGTTTGGGATGAACTCAAGTTCATCCCAATTATTGGATCTGTTGTAGGCATTGAGGTTGGGTCAAAAAAAAAAAATTCCTCCACTTCTTTCAAGGCTACCCATAAAAAAAATCTATTCAACTACCCAAGCATTTCAAACCCCAACTACCTACCTTCGCCCCACCAAAAAACTTAAACCTCGCTGCCACTCAAGAGCAGAAGTGATGCTACAAAAAACAGTGCTACAGAAGTGATGTTGAAGTGATGTTGTAGGAGACAATGTTGCGAAGGCGGTGTTGAAGCAATGCTACAAAAGACGATGCTAAAGAAACGATGTTGAAGTGGTGTTACAGAAGACATTGTTAAAGTGGTGTTATAGAAAACGCTCTTCCAAAAGAAAACTAGTGCATCTATGGTAATTAAATGTACATCAACCGCCTTTGCAACCCAAGAAAAAAAACCTTGATGTTGGTTTTTCTTGGGTTGTAGGAGATGACAATGAGCCTCCCAGCTTGTCCTTGTCTCTCAAATAGATTTTGTGCACACAAAGTGAGTAGTTGAAAAATGCAAGGAGAGAACAAGTCTCTTAGTTTTTTCCTCAAGTACAAAAGATGATGACAAGCCTCTTGGCTCATTGTCATTTTATTTTTTTCTCAGGTGTAGAAGATGGCGGCGAGCCAGGAGGCTTGTCCTCATTTATTTGTTTTTTTCTCAAATGTAGCAAATGATGGCAAGCCTCCCTGGCTCATTGTCATCTCTTTGTTTTTTTCTCTCTTCAATTGTAGAAGATGACAACAAGCCAGGAGGTTCATCGTCATCTGTTTTTTTTCCTCAAGTGTAGTAGATGATGGTGAACCTCCCTAGCTTGTCATCATTTCTTTGTTTTTTTTCTCAAGTGTAGCAAATGATGGCGAGCCTCCCTATCTCATCGTTATCTCTTTGTTTTTTTCCCTCAAATGTAGAAGATGACGATAAGCTGAGAGGCTCGTCATCATCTTTTTTTTTTCTTAGGTGTAGTAGATGACAACAAACCTCCCTAGCTCGTCGTCATTTCTTTGTTTTTTCTCATGTGTAACAAATGACAATGAACCTCCATGGCTTGTCATCATCTCTTTGTTTTTTTTTCTCAAGTGTAGTAGATGACGGCAAGTTGGGAGGCTCATCATCATTTCTTAGTTTTTTTCTTAAGTGTAGAAGACGACAACGAGCCTCTCGGCTCATTGTCGTTTCTTGGTTTTTTTCCTCAAATGTAGATGATGATGATGAGCTGGGAGGCTCCCTACTCGATGCCATCTCCTGGGTTTTTTCTCAAGTGTGAACTCACTAGTTGCATCACCACCTAATGCATCATTACTATACCTTCCTGTATGTGGGGATGTCACCACCCCTTGACAAATGCAAAGGTAAGGAAGAAAGGGGCAGTGAAGTATACAACATTTGGACAAGCTCTAGCCAAAAGGAACCACACCAATGATGTTGCCTAGAGTTTTTTGTGTGTGTTGGAAATTCATTTTATTCAATTTGTAAATGGGCACAATACAGTTGACAATTTTTCAAGTTTTTAGAGATTTTGAAAATATTTAAACTAATGAAATATTTAAACTAATGACTTTGTAAATGGGTGCATGGATGCATGCAATACACTAAACAATTCACTCTTGTTTTTTAAGAGGCTTTAAACTTTATTCAAAAATACTAGCATGTGGTGAGGCCATGTTGCCTCATGTATTATCATTGTAATTACAGCTTTGTGGTGAGGCCACATTGCCTTGAGTTCTTACATTGCTTACAAGCTCACAATGTTTTGCTCGGATTGCTCCTATCTTGTTTTTCTACTCTGCTTTGCAAAATGTATTTGCCCATTATGTTCTAGTGATCTTTGAAAATTTTGGCTTATTTTCATATGATTTGTTGTGGAGATTCTTGAGAATTCTAGGAGGATAGGTGCCATTTGTGGCACATCTTCTGGTGGCTTTCAATAAAAGCATAAACTTCGCTAGGTGACGTAAGACCAAAAGGGCAAAGAGAGTTTCTAGGTAGTGTTTTGCCATGAGTTTGATTATTTCAAATGGGAAAAACTCCTTAATTTTATTTTGAAAAGGGGTGGTGGTCCACATTAGCTCCTTGTTGTCTTTTGCTATTTTTTTTTAGTTATTATACACAAAGGCACCACGTGTCATGCCCGAGATTTAATGTAATTATTACTAAATTTTCAACTATAAAAATAAATTTATAATGAATTCATGTAAATAATTAGTCAATCTAACCAAATAATTATAATAAAAATAAATTTAATAATATAATTTTATGATTTTTATATCAATTCAATTCAATTCAATTCAATTATAATGAGAAACATAATTATAGTAATTAAATTTTATAATTATTCTATATTAATTAATTCTAATAAAAAATAAAACTTCTAAAGTATAGGGCTTTTAAGGCTTTAAATATAATGAAAAATATTTATTATTATTGATATTGTGAACATTTAAATTTACAATTCTTATTGTTTCAAGTTGTTATTTTTGTATAAAAACGTTATAACAAGTTGGAAAAAATAAATTACTATCCCTTTTTATATGTTGTTTGCAATTGTTTGTTTAAAGGAACTTGAAGTTCTTGGGTAGTGGTGGCAATCACTATTGTTAGGGAGATTCAAGCTTTTGTTTTTCTTTTTTGGATTGATTATTGTTTAAGGATTTGAGTGCTTTTGTTGTAGGATGGCACATCCTTGGAAGAAACTTAAACACCAAGAAAAGGTGATTGTCGATAATCAACAAGTGAATGTTGTAGCAAATGAAGAGGAAATTGAAGTGGAACAAGGAATTATCATCTATACTCCTATTTTTTAAGGTAAACCTTAATCCCACTCTTATTCTTGAAAGTAAATTTGTTGTGATGGATGATACATTTCACATGATAGGGTTTAAAAGAGCATAGTGCAACACATTATGAATAAAAAATCCCAATCCAAACCCTAAACCCCATCTTCATTCTCTATTTGAAAATGGGGATGGGGTATTTGTTTGCCCAATTTTTTCCAAGCAATATCCTCATTGTTTGAAGGTTTTAAATGTTAGCCTATTTGCAATGCCCTCCTTGTATTTAGTGTTTGTTTGCTAGTTTGTAATACCTTCATATTTTTAGAGTTCTTTTGCTAGTTATTTACAATACCTTCATATTGTGTAGGGTTTTCTTGCTGGTCTATTTGCAATACCTTCATATTTTGTAAATTTTTATTGTTAGTTAGTTTGCAATACTTTCATCATTCTTAAGGATAATTTTTTGGTTTGATTTTGAATGTTGTTCTTATAGGGGCTTCGATGGCTTCACATGAAAGTGAACAAGTAGAAGTACCACCAAATCATGCAATGGAAGATGCAAATTGGGTGCACGAAGGGTCAAGGTGGAAGTGCAAAATCAATGGATGGACTGACGCTTATGCAACTAAATGGTTACTTCATCAACATTTGGAAAACAAACACAAGCTTCACATGGAGTTAAACAAATATGGCCATCCTTCTACTTGTGTTGAGAGACCAAAGCAACAAAATCACCATGTTATGAATGCTCAAATTTTGAGCAACCCACATGCAAGGCAAAAGCAGAATGAAAATAAGGCTCTTGATAGAGTGAAAAAAAAAAAGCAGAGTTAGATTGGGATGAACTCCAAGCCCAAGCACAACAAATGGAACGAATTAAATGGCCTTTGTTGGTATGTTTAGCCTCCAAGATCTTGTTGGGCATCATTGGGATTCCAACATGGGGGATGGGGTTCATCCCACAAAGTGCATGGGCACGCCTTGAAAAGGACAAAAACCTTGTTGAGACAATTCGGGCAAGCAGAGTTGCTTATGCAAAGCCTTTGAAAGTTGCATGGGGTGTTCGGAATTAAACATTGGGGTCTAATAAACACAACTAAGTCAAAAAAATGGATGCAATATCTAAGTATCACAATTCCAAAATCATTCATGGGCGGTATATTTCCATACTTTTTAAAAAAAAAAAAAACATTGTTTGCATCTTAACATTGGAATGTAATTTGTATTTTTGTTTTCTTATGTTAGGCTTTGGGGCACAACAAAAGAAGATTTTGTTGCAAATGCAATTCGACTTGTGTTTGAGCATTGTCAACTATTTATTCATCACCATGCAGCAAAAGTTGTAGAAGTTGTAGCAAGGTATCACACCAGTATGGGCATTCCTTCTAGTTCATCCTCTTCGAAAGAATAATTATAGATATAGTTTTAGTGCATGTATGCACCATTTTGTATCGAACCATTATAGATTAACTTAACATGATATATTTTTATCACCATCCTTTTTGTAATGTGGTTATTTGAACATTTTTGTATCAATCCATTTATTTTAATTTTGACCTCTAATTTTGGGATTTGTAGATTTTGGGTTAATCTTATGCCATGTTGCACACAATACCCCCATGCATTATGAATGGATTACATTTACTATAAAGCAAATGAGCAATACCTTCATCTAATAGGGTTAGCACATTATGTGGCCATGCTAGAGCATTTAAACAATACCTTCATTATCCTTATCATGAAATACTCGCACAATAACCTTAAGGAAAAACGTAATTTAATATTTTTATATATTTACATTGCCCATTTTCATGAAAGGACCCCTTGGTGCATAAATCGGTTTGTTTATGTAGGTATTACAAACTTTTGACCTTCTCTTGTTTATGGTTGGGTTTTCCATAAAGCGTTTCAATTGTAATACCCACATATCAACCAACTCATGTTCTTGTTCCATTACCCTAATCTAAACTTTTGCCTAATATATGTTTCAAATAAATAGGGGGGACATTAGGTTTAAGGAAATTAAGCCCAACTTTTTGTCATTAATTATTTTAAAGTATCCTTTTCCCCAACATTTATATTATTTTCATGGAATATTTTTTAAGTGAATACACACATATATCTAACAAGGTTCCTATTTTTCTTTTCTTTTTCATTAAAGGAGAGGATAATGAAGATGACTCCGTGACAAATGTATGAATGATAAAAAAACCTTCCCACTAATTGGCGTCCCCCCCCCCAAATTAGGTCTAAAACATAAGTTGATAGTCTGTACACAATTTAAGGTTATGAAAAAAAATTCCAAAATTAGGTATAGCACTTAGTTCTAAAAAAATTGTTAAATTCCACCATTAAAGTTATGCAACCAATTCTTTTTATGTTTATTTAATTTAGGGTCGATGTAAGGACTTTTTGTTATATACAAAGGTTTTAACTCAACATTTTAAGGTTCATTATATAGGTTTGCTTAATTTTTCAAATTCAAACCTATGCATGCATTAGGTTGTAATATCTACATGATGAGGGTTAAAGTTTTCAATTTGTAATATTGTACCCTATCACCCTATGTTAAATCCCAAATTGCAATACCTAAGTAAATCTATGTTATGTAACCCCCCTTGATTTCATGCAAAAACCTATTCCCTCATCATCTAAGATTATGTAAGATCATCTTGTTAACCAAATGCAATACATGCATTTAGTGCATAAAAACAATAGGACATATCCAAAAGATACTTATTTTAAAAAACTAACCAATTATCAGTACCTTCATCTTTAGGTGTAAGCATTGTTTGTGGGCATGTCTTAATTTTTCCAAACTTTAATTTGCAATACCTACATCATTTGTAGTGAGTGTTAAAGTGATCATTAAGGTAATTTTGCCTTTATTAATAGAATGTAATATTACCAATTTACCATAGTAAGTTTATCATTATACCTACATAAATTTATAGTGTACCCTAACCAAAAGACCCCTTTTGGTTAATAATAATTTATTATGTAGGTATTGCAAAAACTTAATCCTTCATAATTTAGGTTTATTTAGGGGGATTTTGTTCACCAAATGCAATACCTACATTTAATGGACCGAATGCAATAAGAAATATCCAAATTATATTTATAACTAAAGCAAATCATCATTCTAATGAAAAAGGTAGGACAATACTTGCATTAAGTGGTCAAATCCCCTTTTGGAAGGAATAGGGAATTTGCAATACCTTCATCTAACATAATTAAATACCCACGAAAGATATGAAATTATATGCAATACTTATGTTGGTGTTCATTAACCTTTAATTATGATATACCCTAAACCTTGTAATACTTGCATGTAATACCAATTAAACACCACAAGAAATAAGATGGGTAAGCATTACTTGCATATTGACCTGGTGATTATTGTACAATTGATTTACAATACCCACCTCCATTTAATGTTTAAGTGAAATATTCTTGTTTGGGAGTTTTAAAAAATTATGTATTATATAGCCTTAATAATGTAATTTTAACTTTCAAACCCTATATGTTCACTTATACAAAAATCAACGCATTAACACATAAATAATCTATTCTTTGACACAATTATAATATGATGCACATTTTAGTAATGGAAAATTAAAATGGGGGATAGGTACAAAAAAATTTGTGTTTTTTTAATTCATGAACCCTCTTCTTATGAATATTTCCATGTTCTAACATCGTGCCATGCCAATCTTTCATTCGGTGCACTAAATTACCAAGTCCATCATTGACGCAATGAAATACCATGCTAGAATGCATGACTTCATTCACCTTGGAAAGGCAAATACCTCATACATTTGTTGCAATAACATGCAACAATGATGTGGTGTGGTCTATGAATTGAACCCCACCTTTTTTGACTTCATTGATGATTTTTTGCATTATGTCACCCATTCGAACAAATGTTTTTTCCATGGAGGTGGATGAATTTGAGGGTTGGTTGTGATCTTTCTTTTTTTCCACGTTGGGGGAGATATCGTCCGGTCTCATAAGCTCACACATATCAACGACCCATGGTTTTTCATAGTGATCTTCATCGGCCTCTTCATCATCAGATTCATTGTCATAAATGTGCAAATAGGTAGGGTTCGCAAACATGGCAGCAAAACCTCCACGATTAGATCCATACCATGTCCCATAGTATTGAATGATATTTTCTTTAGTGAGATCAATACATGTAAGAAAAATGGCAACTTGATGTTTACATAAGTTTCCATGCAACGCCCATTCACATGTGCAACAAACATACTTGGTGAAAAAAAATGGGACTTTATATGTCATATTCAAATGTTGTTGACTTTGTACCATCCATGCATGGCTAATTTCGTTTGAATCATCTATCCCATGGGTGACATTGGTGTGAGGGATCAATGTGGCCTTTTCAACGCTCGTTTTCACTATGCATTCCACAACCTTATTTCTTATGAACCCACATTTCTTCATTTCAGTTGTGTGCATGTAGTGTCTTGTAACCGTTATTGTGAGTCTCCACACTAACTAATCAATTCGTCGACCTCGAAGCCTTTTTGTTTCCAAAAATAACTAACATTTCGATGCCCCATGGTAAGACTCAATTCATGCTTGTGTGTTTTGGATTGAATGTGTCACTTGTCGAAGCCCCACCATCCACAAATCTACAACAAGATACAATATGCATCCATAAATTGTTGTGCATTTAAGGTTTCCACATATAGTGTGGATTAGGGTCATAATGTGGGTATTGCATTTTTCCCCCATACATAGTGTGCATCTTTAAATTGTCATGTATGTATTGCATTTAAGGCTTCCACATATAGTGTGGATTAGGGTCATAAGGTGAATATTACACTTTGCTCCCACATATAGTGTGCATCTTTAAATTGTCATGCAAGTATTATATTTAGTGCTCTCACATATAATGTGGATTAAAATCTTAATGTGGGTATTACATTTAGCACCCACATGGGATTGTTAAGTCCACCATTAGTTTTTTAACCTTAATTCAAATAATGAATATTTTGGGATATGCACAACATGGTGCAACAACAATAATGGATTTAGAATTAATTCATGTACCAACTTGGAAATAATAGGTCCAAAAATATCGAGTCCACGAATCACTAGATAAATGTTGGGTGAAGTTTTCAATGATCTTGTTTCTCCCACGAGTCATGAAGGTTTCAATGCTTTCATTTGGTTCAATGGGCATGTACATGACAATGTGAAGGTCATTCAATATTGCACGTAACATTTCATTGTCTTTGATTTTTTCCATCAAGTGTAAGCGTTAAGCCTTTAAAATGTGCCACACGTAAAGGTAAATGGGCACTTGATCGTCACCCCACATAATCCTAACCATGCATAAAATACCAATTTATTATCATTTCAAATAATAATATTTAAAATGGAAAATGTGGGATGAAATTTTTAAATGGTTGCAGGTACATAAAAGCTCAAAAAAAGGTAGAATGAAAATAAAAACTCACCATAATGCTTGTAATTCTTGTGGAACATTATCAATGATGAAGGTTTCCATTTAGGGTTCTTCTTTAGAATCTTTGTTTTCAAAGGAATTAGCCATTCCACCAAATCATCACATATTTGGCAGCTTGTAATGATCCATGCAATCGACATTCTAGTGCGATGTGCATCAAACACCATCAATGTGAACAAATGAAATTTCACATCATTAGTGCCAAAGGTGGCATCCATTGAGATTACCCCATTATCACCTAATGAAACCATGGCTTACAATTGAGATGGGGTTTGTATCCTTATTGTGAATGGGACATGAATCCGTTATCTTCACTTGCATCTTAAAAATGAAACACATCATCTAGATGATTAAATGCCCATGTGCGAAAGGAAATGGCCGGATTTTAGTGTAAACGCCAACTCCTTTTTTTGTGTTTGCAATCCAAGTAAACAATGTTTTGTTATCTATTGAAATCATCCCTTATCACACTTTTCCTGCATTGATTATAGCCCACCATATTGCCTTATGTTTATCATATATTTGCTTGACGATGTAATCTAAACCCAATTGGGTCCAAATGTGGTCCTTGAGGGCTTGTGACATTTGTGGGGCAAAAAAGTATGGTTGCACAATGGAATCAAGGTCATCTTTGCCATGTGCAAGCTCACCATTGATCCACGTATGAAGTTGATGGTGGAAGATTATCTTTACCACCTCAGGTCATGTGTACAATCACCTAATCGAAATTTAAATTAAACAACCCCGTTTAATGGATCGATGGTGATTTGGGTCTCCACGATTGTCTTTCGGCCCACACCCACATGCATACTTACAAAATGTGAAATCAATTTAGGGCCTAAAGATTGGTATAATATGAAGTTAAAAAACAAGTTCCATATAACAAAAATGAATAATAGAACATCATACCAAATATGGCTGAGGTGGTTTTGGATTCTTAGCATTTTTACATTTTCTTTTGAGGGTACCCGCTTATAAATGTTCCATTTCATCGGGGAGTTTTCATGGCTTCGTTCATTGTTTAGAAATTCCGAAATTCGTGCACGTGGGATGTATGCACACTCAACCTTGATTATATGTGCCCCTCCACGTCGAACATTTTTTTTCCACACCAAGTCCATGTTGTTAAAGGGTGATTTTTTTGGGTTTTGAATATCAATATATTGAGATTATGAAGCATGACCCATGTTTGAAACTATGCCTTGAACTGATTGTACAAGAAAAAATAATAATTGATATTAATGTCTAAAACTTTATATTTGCAATATGTTGAATTACATGTTAATTGTCATATTCAATACTAATGTAAATGTACATGTTTTAAGTACTTAATTTGTATCCCTCATTTAAATCCTATATAATCATGCACATAATACCCTAAATGCTCAGTATGGAGAACATATGATATAGTCTATGGCCATAATTGTAAATTTTAAATCCATATTATCTATGGATAATCTAACTATATACCCACATGATAATTAACAAATTACATTATTTATGGAAAAAATAAATGCAATACCTACATGACAATTTAAAGATGCACACTATATGTGGGGGCAAAGTGCAATACCCACATTATGACCATAATCCACATTATATATGGGAGAGGGAAATGCAATACTTGTATAATAATTTAAAGATGCACACTATATATGGGTGGCAAAATGTAATATTGGCATTATGACCCTAAATCCACATTATTTATGGGAGGCTAAAATGTTAAATTCATATATCAAACATGGAACATTCTTAATGGAATTTGATGACTGTATTAAAACCATCCAAGGAAATTGATTTCCTTAAATTAAAAACAAAATAATAAGAAAACATAAGAAAATGATTAAGAAAAAAAATCATATTGTTGATGTTAAAGGATGATATCACATTCAAAAGAGTTGTATCTTGATTTGAAAACGCAACCTAAATAAATCAACACACATTTCATTAAACCTTAAACTTAAAACCCTAAATAATCCTAATGATAAATGCTTTCAACCTAATGATTATACAAACAAAACTACAAATGGAATACAAAAAACATTTATAACAACTATGTTTTGAATTTTAAAGTTAATCAATTAAAATATAATGAATGGAATTTTTAACTTTAGAATTTAAAATTAATTACCCCAAAAAATTATATATAAACCTAAGCAATTTTAATGGTAAATGTCATAAAAATTCATAACTATATCAACATACATAAATGCCATACAAAATAATCTTTTAAGAGTGAGTGATGAATTAAAATTGAAACACAATGGAAAAAAAAAATAAAAAATGAATGAAATGAGAGTTTATTTTTTTACTTTTAGTGTGGTCATTTCAACTTGAGACTTTTTTCATTCACCTTCAAAAGAAATAAAATGCATCTTGTTGCAAATATTTGTATGTGAAAATTTGGCCAAATTTCCCCCCAAAAATCCAACCTAGGATTGATTTTGTTTAGTATTAAAATTGTGCAAATATTCATAAATGTTTGATGTCTTTTTAACTCTATATTTATCAAGCTTATTCCTTAATTAAACTAAGTACATCTTGCATTAAATGCTGCAAAGTGAACGTAAAGGACCGTTGCCAAAAAAAATTTCACAATTGCAATACCTACATTTTACATTATAATTTTTGCAATTGAAGTCCATAATTTGCAAATGCATAGGTAGGTATAATGACATGTGGGTAGGTAGGTTTTGCCAATAAGTAGATGTTTTGCAAATAATTAAAATGGCAATATTAAAAAATGTATTTACTTTTTTGGTTAATTTCTGGAGTAGGAATTAGGTAGAAGTTTAACCAATAAGATATATAGAGTTTGCCAAGAAATAGAAATTTAACTAAGAAGAAATATAGGTTTAACTAAAAGAAATAATTTTAACTAAAAGAATATATAGGTTTTTCCAAGGGATATAAGTTTAGTCAAGAAAAATAAGTTTAACCAAAAAAATATAGGTTTTGCCAAAAGAGAGAAATTTAGCCAGTAAGATATATAAATTTAGCCAAGAAAAAATAGTTTAGACAAGAAATATAAGTTTAACCAATAAAAAATATAGGTTTAGTCAAGAGATAGAAGTTAGCCAAAAAAAAAAGTTTAACTAAGAAGAAATATAGGTTTAGCCAAAAAATAGAAGTTTAGCCAATAAGAAGTATAGGTTTAGGCAAAAAATACAAGTTAACTAATAAGATATATAGGTTTAGCCAAGAGATAGAAGTCTAGCCAATAAGAAATATAGGTTAAAGCCAAAAATAGAAGTTAACTAGTAAGATATATAAGTTTAGCCAATAAGAAATATAGGTTTAGGCAAAATATAGAAGTTAGCTAATAAGATATATAGGTTTAGCCAAGAGATAGAAGTTTATTCAAGAAAAAATATAAATTACCCAATAAAATATATAGGTTTAGCCAAGAGATAAAAATTTAATCAATAAAATATATAAGTTTTGCCAAGAGATAGTTTAGCCAAAAAATATATAGGTTCAGCCAAGAGGAGATAAGAGTTTTGCCAAGGTAAGTAAAGGATTAATTGTTAGTTAGTAGGCAAGGCTAAGATTTAAGTCGGTATAGTAGCTAGGTGAGTGGGTAGTATGGAGGTCAGGGCTAGGAAAAAATTGTCAATGAAAAGAAAATGGTCAAAGGTCAGCAGCCAAAAAAGATTGACTATGGTAGAATGTTGGTTATCATAAGGTAGAGAGGTGAATGAAAAAGAGGTGAATCATCCAGCTCATCCTATGGACAGAATGACCAACTGGTGCAGTCATGGGGGCTGGTTAACTCTGGCCTGATTTCTTATAATGATTTTTTTTAAAAATCCTTGTTCAAATGCTGAAAATGAGACCCAGTTCTGGTTTGGTTTCAAGTGACCCAGACTAGAAATGAGAGTTAACTGCCACTTACTCTCTGGTAAGCCTTTAAACTGGGTTCCCAAACTGGCTCTAAAAATCAAACCTAATTTTGGTTCAATTTAGACTACTTGACAGTTCCATTAAACGATCAAACTAGGTACCAACCCAACATCAGTAAGGACCTCAAACGGGTCTGATTTGGGAATGATGGACTTGTCCAAGGTATGCACATCACATCTCCACCAAGTCACATTGTTGTCCAGCTTTTCCATTCACATTAAGAAAGCATTGGCATATCTGCCATTTTCTAACCATACTTCCCACAGAAAACCATCAAGTAGAGCATTTGTCCTTCTGTGAGGAACTAACATGGCAGCACCAAGGCATTCCTACTTTGTTCAAGCAAAAGCACCCATCATGGAGCCCATCTGCTAGACACTCAGCCTTGGTTACATCTTCTTTTCTAGTAGAAAACAAGGGTGGTCTGCTTCTTGCTCAATCTCCTGGCTCCAATTCTCCTGTTACTATTGGGCCTGGCTCACCATTTGATCTTGGCATGGAAGCAGTAAACCCTACTTCAGCCATTGATCCTGCACTTGTCTTTGAAACAGGTAGTTTCCTGCCTGGTTGTCACTACCATTGTCAGAAATGCAAAAGGGAGAAATGCATTGTTTTAGCTTGAACAAATTTTCAAGAGACAGAGGGTTCAGAAATCTTACACAATTGTTGTCCACTGATGGCAGGCTGGAATGACTACATTAATTATCTCTGCTCATTGCCTAGTGTTTATCCTGCATCAGTTCACAAAGTGACAATGACTAGCTCAACTCCTTTCCCCATTCCACTGACCTAAACACCACATCTATCACCATCTTCTGACCAACTGGCTTACACACAAAAACTGGAAGTGCACAAAATGTGGGTCCATTGGAAACAAACAGTAGCCAAGTCTTGGAACCTCCTTGATGGTCTGCCACAGTATCTCCTGTTACATGTACCCTGGACCCTGATGAGTCTGTTCATCACCTTCCACTTCTCAGCCATTTCAAGCTCTCCTGAGATGTGTGCTTTTGGAGAGATTTGTTGTCAGGCGAATTAGGTCACCTTGTACCAACACTGTCACCACCCACTTGGTTGTGCATTAGTGTGTTGCAAAACATCATTTAAAATTTCCATCAATCTCTCTACCTCTCTTTATGCTACAACCTCAAACTGTGTTGTACCATATAGGCAAAACAGTTGAGTGAACCCATGCATAGCTGCTTCCCTCTTGCCTATTCCCTATTTTACTCTCAATTACATATAAGCAATCATGATAAGTCACTGATTAGCAAGGGGCTCATACACTAAAGCCGCCTTGAAGTTTAAGGTGAATGCCACTTGAAGAGGGTACTGAAGGTACCTGAACAGCATGACCAAGATGAACTAGACAAAAAGTCTCATCAGAATTGATGGGAGACTTCTGTCACACAATTCTCAAAACAACCACTCATATGTTGCTGCAACCCCTTGTAATGTTTGGTAACAGTGAAGAAAGGAGAGTCATAAACCAACCAAGGATGGTGCAGGAGTTGCTACAGATCAGATTAAACAGGCAAACTCTGCAGATTCATGGAATTTTCTAAACCGGAGAGCTGTGCATGGATCCTTGTCAACATAGTAATTTTTGAATCCAACTGTTCCAATGGAGATAAGTCCAGATAGAAATACTTCATCAGACCATACAAAAACAAGAGGTGCATTCTAAGTTGTTAAAATGGCAAACTAGCTGAGTCATTTGTGATTGCACAAACATAGGACTTCTCAAGCTCTACTCATTTGAGTGGTCAGGACTGTCAAGCTGTATGCCAAGCATCTTAAAATGGCTGTCATCATCGAGGTAATCAACAGTCATGAACTCCTTGTTAATCAGCTCATTGCTGTAAGACTGATACTCAGGTTTCACCCGCCGCACAGGAACTGTCACAGAATACACCGTTCCCAGTTTGAGGTCAGAACTAACATTGAGCTGCACTTTCTCCTCTGACTCAATCTCCACAAAATCTGAAAGTGCACCCACAATGTTGTTCACAATTTTCCTTTTGGCCTCATCATTTACAGAGCACCGATCTGAGATCAGTATCATCTTGAGGCGCTGTTTTGCAACTTCTGCATTGGAAGATGACTTGGTTTTGGAAGGAAACAGCACTTGCCAGGCCCTCTTCAGTCGCACAAAGAAACCCTCCTCAGTGTCACCATCTGTCACAAAACTTTGCCCATTGCTTGTAATTGATATGTCAGGTGTGTCTGTACCACCGAGTTGTGCATAGCATGGATGCAGTCTCCTCTTTTGATCATGATCTAAGCTCTCTATCCTTTGCCTCAACCCTTTTGATGCCTGAAAGCTTTGGCCCACATATTGCTCCTTAACCAATTTCATGCAGCATGGTTTTGTGCTAACCTGCCAAGTACAAAAATCTATCACACTGGATTCCAGGAGAAAACCCCAAATACAAGTGAATAGGACTCTGACATGCTGCAGAAGAAATATGCTGTGGCATAACCCAGCATGACAAGACTGCTTCAAGCTACTTGTTCCATTTTGGATGTGCAGAATCATCACTGGCCATAAGCAGGGCCATCACATCTCATCCTAATCTTCTCACACCAAGCAATTGGATGCCCCTAGACTCCCATACTCTGAACAAACTGGTTGACATAGCAAACCTCTAATATGGTCAATTCCCTGTGGACTCTGACATATCACAGAAGAAATATGCTGTGGCATGAGCCAGCATGACAAGACACCTTCAAGTTACTAGTTCGACTTTGGCTGTGCACAATTGTCACTGGCCATAAGCAGGGCCATCACATCACCCTAATCTTCTCGCACCAAGAAATATGATGCACCTAGACTGCCATACTCGAAACAACTGGATGACATAGCAAACCTCTAATGTGGCCGATTCTTGATTGCAGGCAAAGTTACAGCATAGTGGAATTTGAACCCACAGACATCTTGGAGCAAAGTGGTCATAAACCCTAACCACTGGCCTTGAAGTGGAAATGTTTCCGAAAAAACCAAAAACACAGTACAATTGACTGCCTCAAAGGTTTCTTTCACAAGAAGGGATGGATGCAGGAACAGGCTTTTCTATCTCTCGTGAACGTTGTAAATGTCGTGTTCAGAGAGACAATATCATCATGATCTTTGACAGACAGAAAACGTACCTTGAATGCAGCAGGGGGAAGAAAAGCTCCTCCAGGAAGAAGCGTCTTGAGGCACTGGGCACTGATAGCATGCTGTCCCACGCTACACATCCTCAGAAAAAATATCACAGGATCATATGCGCCCTTCAAAACCACTTGCAATCTCCCCCCTTAATACGTCAGATGGAACAAAGAACACCGAGATAAATGGCAACAATTGATCTCCCTCAGCAACAAAAAAAAAAAAATCTCCGTGATAACTGCGGCTTCTCTGTTGTTTGCAGAAAACACCCTCAAGACTCTCAAGTCCAGAAAGAACCCTCCACAGACGCTTCTGCAAACAATCGTTGCTCGAAAAAATAATTCGGTGTACAGTAGCAGAAAACTCCGTTCAAGCACTCACTGAAACAGGTTCTTCCTTGAACCCAGAAAACATTCTAAGCTCCGAGATCTCCCTCTCCCTCCCCTGTCTCCCTCCGTGCCGTCTCCTTCCTCTCATGCGTTCTTCCTCGCGCTCTCTTCTGGCTGCCGCAGGTTTGCCGCAAAAGGACGAGCGCCATCCTTGTCGAGTACCTTATATTTACAACACACAAAGATAACTGGAGTCAATCAGAATCTACAACTGGTGTAGATATTAGACCCAACGTAGAGCTTCTCTGTGGTATCAAGGGAAAGCGCGATTTTTTCCCGCCCAGTGAATCTCCCAAGGGTAGCCCGGATTTTCGCCGGGTGTGGTTTCCACATGGGAATGACCGAGAAGCTACCTACGTGTGTGCCTTTTCTTTTTCTTTTTCTATTTTTCTTTTCTCTTTTTTTCCTTCAGGGGTTATTGTTTCCTTGAGGAGGGAAATTTTTTTAATTCTCAAAAATGAAAACTATCATTTTCTTCTTAGCTGCACATTGGACATTTGCATGATACATTTTTTTAAAAACATGGTTCAAAGGTGAAAAAATTTCCATATTGTTCCTTATATATGTGTGTGTGTATATCTCATTGAGATCCTAAGTTTTAGGATCGATTTGATATTCAATTGACAAAGTTGATGTAAAATTGGAAAGTGCTTTTCAATGGTTATAAGATCAAGCTTTAGATTGTCTCGATCAAATATGTTTTGATTATGTTATGAGATTTCAAAGTTTCGAGAGTTAAAACTTTAGAATTTCAATCCTCTCACTTTTGAAATTTTCAAGAAAATTTGATTGAGTTGTCACTCCCACAATGAATGACAAAGCATATTAGAACACGAGTAGTGCTTCTGTAGAGGGGTCATGTCATGGTGAAGTCAATTTGGTTTGAAATTGCAATATAATCACCTCCTTTTGTTTAGTTGTGTAAATTGAAATGACAAAGAGCTCGAGAACAAAAAATAACTTATCTTAGTCTTATCATAAAGATGTCATCCTCAAGTTGTTCAATCACAAAAAATTACAAAATAGGTACTCTTGGGTTTTTACATTTCGTTGTTAAAATTTATTTTACTAATAATACCACTTGCCAAACTTAAGATGCATCATTTTTCTTTAAAAAACACAAAAGCTTGTTGATTATGCATGACTCTAGCTCCTCACCTTTTTAAAAGTTATATTTTTCTCATTTTCAAAAACATTCATTTTTCACCCATTATAACACCTTTCTCAAAGGTTTCATCCTTTCATACAAGGATGATAACCCACACCAAATCACCATAACAATGGTGGCCTCCCCAATAGTGGGGGTGCTCATGCAAATAGTGGCTTTGTTGACCCCCTAATTTGAAGTGGATGCACGCTAGTGTAGCGAGTATTTATTCCACATCCACCACAATAGGGCACAACCCATTAAAACGACAATTGTTATTCACAAGCCTTTTCACATTCAATTGATAGTAAGGGAAGTTGGTTCTTGATGACACTTGCACCATGCAACAACATTAATTATCATGTAGTAATGGATTATTTTCAAAGTTTGTTAAAAGTTGGAAACTAATGGAAATGTTCTCCACATGTTTGACCATAACAAATGTGATTAGAATAGTGAGTGAGTAGCTTCCAAATTGCTACTAGAAAATGTCGTCCCCATCCACTACAAGCTTCCACTCAAATTGCCATTTGTGGGAACTAGCCATGTCCACAACCTGTGTTTTCTTCTGCGAGTGGACATTCCTTCCTCACTGAAATGTGGTAGCATTCATGGTTTTAAGGGGAACATAGTGGACATCACTTAGGAATTGCACAAGTTCATTTTAGAACAATTTTTTAAGTTGCACAGTGACAAGGTTTTCTCTCATGCCACTAATATCATCCTATTTTGGCTTCAGCTGCTATTATGAATGCATCATCCACCTCATTCACATTTTCAAACCATCATCACTCCCTGCAAATGTTAAAATGCAAAAGTTAAGTGTTGGAAGGGATCACCCCAACCTCCATGTACATTTGCCCCACCTGCCCTTGAGAAAGCATGATCTTATGGAGCGCAAGGTGCCTGCACAAGAAAGTTTGGTTAGAATGATTCCAAATTGAAAATAATTCCTTCAAATTTTATCCATCAGACATACATTTATAACATTCTACAATTACTAGATCTATCACATAAAAGTTTTGTTATGCTTATCATCTTAACATGAGTAATGGTTACTTAAGTTGATTCATGTCTAGTAGAAGGTTGTTGTGATACACTCTTACTAATAGAGATCTTGTCACCCCATCTGAAACCTGCAAAGCATGCACAAATTTGATGGCTCTCTTGCTACGGAAGCACAGAAGCATTGCCCCTTCATTGCAGCAGAAGATTCTACCTCATACCACAACCTCTGTATAACACTCCTTGTTTTGTTGCACTGGATATTAGAAAAGAACAAGGGGATAAGGCCATGATCAGTATCTCAAACTCAGAATTCCCACAGCAGCTTTGTTTGAAACAATGGAGAATGACCTTGGACCTTTCCGTCACAGCAAGTGCCAAAAGCAAATGCTGTGGCTGCAAATGGTCTGAGAATACATCACTGCAGACAGGAATAGACATCATCACAGAGCACATGGTTCCCAAATTGAACAAAGGTAGGTGGAGCAGCTAACAATGGAACCAATTCAGACATTTTTCCTGCATAGACAGATAGCAAGTGAAAGCTTCAACTGCCATCACAGCAGCACAAAACGGTTGGAGATTGTAACATCCAGAGTGATATAAAACCCACCAAAATAAGCACAGGGAGATTGATTGTTCACATTGTACTGACTCTGATGTGCATCAATACCCATTTGTAACCAATCTTCCTTATCACTGCTATACAACCTTTCTCTCTCTTCAGAAAAAGGGCCAACACTTACATAACTCTGAATCAACAGCAATATATAGCAAGGTGAAGCTCTGAATGACATTATATATGTCACTTGTACAGCTAGATATTCTTGTCTAACTCACCCCAAATTTCAGGGTTGCAGCTTCCACTTTTTCCATGTCAGCCATGCAGTAATTGTAGAAATTGGCATCCACAGCATTCTTGTGAGATGCATAACCTCTTGTAGTGTTTTGTCCAATTTTACACTACCGGTTATCCTGGTCTTTTCTCCAGTTGTACCTGATCAGTCAATGGGGATCCAACACTGGGAGGTAATTTGAAACATCTGGAACCAGTGCTGCACCAACTGCAGGTGCAGATGCAAGTCTGCAAACAACTCTCCACCCCTCCTGATTGTTATGATGAGCAGACCTTTCAGCACACAGTGCTGCTTGTATTTCTTGCTGTTGAAGTATCTCAAGCAGTAGAATCTGATGCATAGATATCTGACATTTAGTAGGAATACAGCAGCCATTTTCTACAAACATCTTTAAGCATAAAGACATAATTTGGTGCCATACACAAATGAAGCTGGGACGACAGTGAAGCTCACCCATTTTGACTAGTGAAGTTGTAGAAGCTGCCTGATGGATGTGCACTGATACCCAAATGGGCTCCATTATGTAAATACTCAATTCCCTGCTGCTTCTGTTTCTTCTGCCTGTGTGAGTTGAGTCAGGTTTTCCCAAAACATTGCTCAGGCAAAGCACACATTTACAGTAGTTGATTATATATGCATCTTCTCTGTCTCCTGCCTGCTGCTACCCAGTCCATCTGTCCTTGCCTTTCAGAATTCTAGGTCAAAAACTCTGCATCTGCACCCCACACAAGCACCCACACTTCTGCAACAATCAATTCCTGACTTATGCTTTTGAATTCTTATCAGGACAGAATCCCCCCTTACTACATATGCAAGACTGCATTCTGAGACAAGTTGCTTGTGATGCCTGATGAACAGCTCAAGGACAGTATTAAACTAGAAAGGCCTTGCACCTAGGCTTTGTGACATTGGATGTCATGTCTATGGATTCTAACAAGCGTTTTGAAGCAGGAGCAATCCAGCAAAGCTTCAAAGCAGTTACTTTACCTGAGCAATTTCCCACTTGAATCCTTTATGTTGAGCCTCTGCCACCAACTTTTTTTCCAATTTATCTTCTGATGAATCATGCAGTCCCTGCATCGAATGTGCTCAATGTTTTGAATCACTTTGAAGATGCATTGCTTGTCTTCTTTGTACTAAACACTGGAGAAAAGAAAGAAATCACCAATTACTTAAAGGCTGACCACCCACAGCCTCCTAGCCAGACACAGATCATGGAGAAGCATAATTGAATGTAGACATCAAGGCAAAAGGTCACCACCACCTTGACAAAATTGACATGCATTTGCCTCATACATTTAAGTCTAAATATCTGAAACATTTTCCCCATAAGGTAAATTGACAATCTAAGATCAGAATAATCAGCCATGAAAGAAGTTAGCCTTCACAGAACTGCACAAGTAAACAGCACCCAGAATAACTGTGATCAAAAAGAGATTGGACAAAAGTCTTACCCTCCAGTCAATTTCTTTCTGGTGCATCCATAGTATCTCATCTTCAGACTGAAATTGTTTACTCTGTCTCAGATGTGTTTGAAGACCACTGTAGAGCTTTGAGCAGTTATTCTTTCCATCCTCACCTTGTTCCCTTCTGTCTGAGGAAACATCAGAAGCACTGACTTGCCAACTCTGCAAACTACAAGCAGTTCTCAAAGAGCATTCATTAGCCTCTTCCACTAGAGGCACATGGTGTGACTCTACAGATGCACCAGAACCAGGAGTATTTATCCTGGAGATGCTCCCAGAAAAACCACCAATACTCAAATTGCTAGGGGATGCACCCAAGACTGTATCTGCCTCACTACTCATGGGTGACGAATTCATATATGGCAATATGGATTTTGGCAGTGATATCTCAACGTCTGTTAAAGGGGACTGGAATTCAAATCCTCCATCCTTACTGTCTAGTAGCTCACATAGTGGACTCTGACCACCACTGTTTGTTTCACTTGTACTTCCACACTCGAGCCCATCTGTCTTTGCTAAAGGTGGAGAGACTGTAGAATGGGGACAGCTAACAGCACAGTGCAGTGTTTGACAGGACAGATAAACGGGTTCCTGATGACAAAAACCAGAGGAAGATGGTTCAGCCTCCTGGAGACCAGTCCTGAAAGAGGTGTGCAATGTGTTCTCAACATGAGAGCTAAAGAGCTCACCATCACCTACAAATTCCTTGCTCAAGCCTGTACCAGAATTACTCATGTACTCCTGAACTGTTGCTTCAGAATCCACCATGCTTATGTCACATTGATGCAATGGGGGTGAGGTTTCTTCTCTGAGAGAATCTGGAGAAGGTGTTGGAGACCACAACATGGACTCTGGACTGGATGGAATCTCCTCCATTGGCCTCAATATTGCAGATGTGGCAAGCCTACTGGATGCTGGTGTGAATGTTAAAGACTGTCTCATGAAATCTCCACGCAGGACTGGTGATGCACTGGCTCTAGCACTCACTGGAGGTGTCTGTCTTTTACTATCTGACAGTGAAAGCCCTGCAAGACTTAGCCCTGAACTCTCTGTGGTTTGTGGCCTGGTTGACTGATGAAGACACCCATCTTTCCCTGTAAATGTGTAGTTGTTATCCTCTGGCTCTGCCCCAAAGAGAGCATCCTGGTCTTCAAATCTTACCACATCAGACATAGCAGATGTGAGCACAGTATTCAGCGCACAAGATTCAATATGATGATCCAGCCTTGGATGTTGAAGACTCTGGCTTGCATGCTCGTCACCAACCATCCATTCCACAGATGCCATGGCTGGTACAGACATCATCTGGAAAGACTGAAGCTCTGAGCTGCTTCCAGAACTGCCAGAGCTACCCAGGCTGTCTCCATCAATGGTCAAGATGCCTCGAGGTTTACACTTGCGTCTGTCCCGGACTAATCCCACCCCCTCAGGTCCCGCAATTGGACCTGCACCAAAACAACCACCAGCTGCAAGAACCAAGCCACGCTTCACAAACTCAGGGGAGTTAGTTGGCAATGGTGGAGGTGTATCCTCTGTTCTGACATCATCCTTGTTGGCAGCATCACCACTAAGGCTACCACTTGCAACAGGAAGACCACCACGCCTTTTCACTTCTGGAGACTTTGATGGCTGTGGGAGCATCATCATCACCTTATCACTTTCATCACTTGTCTCCAAATCTTTACCAAACAAGTCTCCTGTGGCAACATCCATGCCAACATGTCTCTTGAATGCTGGAGTTGTCACTGGTTCCTTGAATGTTGCAAGTTGCTTATAGAGATCAACTTGACTAGTCTTCACTATTGTCAAGCTTGAAGGCTTTACTGACCACTTGACAAACTCTGGGGAAGTTGATTTATGTGGCACACTGGGACTCTTTGCATCTACTAGAACGTTCCCCTTGTTTACCAGCACTGGTAGTGTTGATGACTGCACAGCAAACCGTTCATTGAGGCTGTCTGCACTGCCCTTGAAACTCTTCACACTGCTTAACTTCTGTTTCTTAGGACTATCCTTAACAAGAGGTGTGGGAAAAGAAATATGCTTCTTGCAAGCACTCAATCCTTCAATCTCCCCTTTTGACTTAGAATAACCAGAGCCCACCTTCCTGCCACCATGTCTAGTGGCTTTTGATTGAGAGCTTCTCTTTAAGGAACTCCCTCCTGAAGACGAATCCTTTGAGGTAAGCTCCAAAACTCCATGTCTTGGAACATCCACCTTCAATGTTGTCCCCAAGGAGCAAGGTCCATGGATGTTGTTACCTCCAATCCTCCTTGAGAGAATGTCCCTTGCCAATGAAGAATGTTTTCCTCTTGATCCTCCATTGTCATCAGCTTTCGGAGGCTTCTCTTCTTCATGTGACACCTTTGCCTCATCCTTTGGCGTTTTCTGTTCCTGTTGCGGTGGGTTAGGGTTGTTCGGTGAGCAATTGTCAGCTTTGTGCTCTCCAAGCGGCTTCACCACAACACGGCGGAGAGAGCTGGATCGATTGAAGCCGCTGCTTAAACCTAGTCGTGGACTCTTGTTCTCCTTGACAGTCGGAGACAGAGGGCCAGACGAGGAAGTCAAACGAGGCGCCATTGTCAGCACTCCCCTTCCTTATAGCACATAGAAATGCTCAAGTACCATGCAACAGAAGTACTACATTCAAACCCCTTTTTCTCCTCTGCAACAGGCGGGTGATCTCTTCTACACTTTCTAGTCCACAGCCGGAGAGCGTTTCTCCAGCTTCGCCCCCTTGTTCAAATGTGGTCGATATTGTTCTTTGATTGCCATAACACGAGCAACAGAGCCACGAAAAATTCCTCGCAAAGACAATGTATTCTAACGGTGCCTAGCTACTCCAAACACTGCATGATATTGGATAGATTCTTCACCAACAAAGTCGAAGTCTCCTGCAAGTTCCCCAGAAGTCGCCTCTCATGTACGACTTACGGCCATTTAAACTCTGGATCAACACCAACAACAACAAACAAACAAACAAACAAACCACGAGGCTAAATACATCTTGCAACTAGTATTGAAAACCGAACAAAACCCACTTGCAAGGTACCATCCCCGCCTCATTCTTCATCATCAAAACACAAACGGCAAACACATAGTTGTTGCCCTTCTTCTTCTTCCTCCTCCTTTTTCCCTACAGCCGTTTCTGAACATCGTAATCCCCTCGCAATCCCCTAAAAACTCTGCAAGGGAAAACGCCGCAAAACAAAAGCTCTAATAAGAACATAATCGTAGCATTTGCGACTATTTTAGGGGGGAAAACGGCCAAAAACGAAAATACAAACGCGAAAATGGTCGCAACGGTCAAGTGACGAACACAACTTCGATGCGTGTCTTTTTATTTTTTACAAGAAGATTTAGCCAATTTTGGCTACAGGCTAAATATGAATGTAAAACTTTTTAAACATCCTTCCATATTTTTGACAACATACTTGAACCAGGTATGGCGATTCTTCTTAAATTTTGGTCGAATTATGGCTATAAAACAACACTTGATTTTAGCAATTGCCATTTTTATATAGCTTTTTGGCTATATATATATACACAGACTAAGTATGTAGTTTCCTAATGTAATATGGTTGTCTTTTACATTGAAGGCTACCATAGTACCTCGGCCAATTGGACAAATGTCTATGGAATAATTAATTAAATTTGAAATTTTAATTACCTAGTGGATGTCACTATTCAATTTTTTAATTCAAAAATTTCAGGTGAAAGGTCACATTATAGGAGACCTCTCTTTTAAGACTCCAAAAATATTTCAATAAACTTGTTTACCTTGTAAGAAATTAGAATCACTAATGCTCAATGACATGCCTAATTGACATGCAATCACCACATATGAGAATAGTCATGATTATTCAATAACAAGAGATTGTGAATCAAAAGTTACATTGTAACACCCATCAATTTGAGAAAAATAGAATATTCCCAAAATTTTAATATCTTCCTTCACAAAAAAAAATTCTTGTAATTTTATTTTTATTTTTATTTTTTTGAAAATTTTAACATTTCTGAAAATAATACAATTAGTGTAGAAGTTGCCAAGGTGCAATGGTATATTGAACCCAATAAACCATATTCATGCACTATATTGAACCAAATAAATAATAGAGCCAAATAAAACCATGGAGCCCTTAATCATAACTTGGAGTGTACCAGGTACCTTATCTTCTTCTTTCTAGGCCAGGGCCCGGTTTGAATACCGTACCTAGGTAGCTTTGGATTTTGAAAATGGCAAAGGGCATTAGGTAGGTAGTAATGGCAGGCTTTTTGTTAAGTTTTTTCTTTTTGATATTTTCTTTTGTCATTAGGCTAGCAATGGGAGGTCAGGGATTCACAGAACCGATTCGTTCAGGATTCGGGGAGGTTCAATCAATGCAGGCAACGCCATAGGTAATATAGGTAAGAAGCTTTTTTCTAGGTCAATTTTAAACACTCGGAGGAACCACTCCAATGCCTTTTGGAATTGGGTTCAAAGTTTCAAACTGAGATTTCAAACCAAATGTGGTGGGGGCTGTGCTAGGGTTGGTGTGTTTGGCATTTTGCTGTATTCAAATACTTGTGAAACAAATGGTAAATTCATTTTACTTATATGTCAGAGATAATTTAGGGACGTTCTGAACTACATGTAGGTAACAAGGGGTGTGTCACACTGTGGCCTTGCCATTTACATTAAAACTGTATCTTAAGGCAAAAGAAGAATTAGGGAAACTCAAATATTTCACCATGCAAAAATATAATCTTCAAAAAATCCTCTTAAAGAAACCAAAAACCTTCAAGATATTATTATAACTCTATAACTAATCTCAAGTTTCAACACGAGACAAAATATCATCTTTCAAAAATCCTCATATCAAAATAGACCTATTATTATGACCTAGCGGCCAAAATCCCTTTAGCTACTATACTATATAATGAATCTAAACAAAATATCCTTGCCTTGGTAGGCAAGGCCAACAAACATGAATGAGTGAATGTTTCTAGCTCTAAAATTCAGTTGTGAGTAAAGCAAAGAGATTTTAAGATGTTTTACAGGCATAGTAGTCTTGGCTTGCTAGTCCTTACCAGTGTGGGGCAACGGGCAGGTATTTGTTTTTTTTAAAAATAATAACTGTTCATCCCGGTTTTTTTCATAGTTTGGAATCAGAGAACCGCCGGTTCCTATTTCCATGCGTTTAGATTCTGGAATCAGAGAACAGCTGGTTTCGGTTTCAAAAATAGTTTTCTGAAACAGAAAATTGCGACTGGTTCCGGTTATCCAAAAACCATCGGCAAACTGGAAAGAGCTGGCAGTTTTCATGACATAAGCAGAGCCAAGAACCAGCAGCTTTAGTGAACTACCTGACCTTTTTTTTCAAATGTTTTGAGAACCATGGTTATATCTCAGAACCTTTCAATTTGATTTTTTTTTAAACCATAGTTGTGAACCTTGAGAATCACCCTGATAACCTGCAGGGGTTTGGAACAATTTCTAATACCCATGCAACATTGGTCCTGAGAAAGCTGAAGGGTTTTCTGTAGTGGAAAGCCCTGAGATGATGGCATTCCTAAAACACAGGGCCATGCCCAGCCCTGCATTTTGGGAATGTCCCCTATGTGTGGGGTTTACCTATCATGAACCTAGATAGATCATTTTGCATAGGATGGGAAGGGATATTATGCCTTATCTTTTAGAAGGGGATGGATCTTACACCTACTTGTAGGCACAAGGTCCCTCTTACTCTAAAAGGAGTAGGCAAATATCCTTCCTCTCCTCTAGGAAGGATAAAGGATATATTTTTCGGATATAAAGGTGCATTCAGACTTGGTGTTAGGTACTCTAGTGTTGAATCCCCTTACACCACTTATGCTAGTCATTTAGGAGTTAAACCTGCTTACCATGAAGATTTCATGTTGAGTTAACATTCACTTAACATTAAGCTATCACTCATTTGACATTGGGTGTCACCTAGGATGGCACCTAGATTTTCATTTAACACTTACTTAACATCGAGTGTGAATGCACCATAAGACACCTTCCCAATAAACTAGGACATTTCTCAGAGTGCTTTATGCATCCAACTTCACATTTTTCATTAAGACTCTTGGAACTTCACCAGACAACTTGGGAATCAAATTTTTTTCTAGGGTTTATATAGTGTTGTGTTAGTCTGTCCTTCCTTAAAGAATATGCTACTGTGAACTTCAACTTCTCACATTCTGAAGGAAATGTAAACTCCAAATTTTCACATTTCTGCTTCAAAGGACACTAGCATTGCTCCAAAGAGAAGGTGAACTTCAAGAGAGAGCAGAGATTCTTTTTTTCAAAACCATGCAGAATTCGATTCGGATCCACAACTTGTCAGCCTCCCATTCAGCCATCAAAGGACACAAAAGTGAACTGACAGAAGAAATGGACCACCCACGTTGTCTACCGTTACAAGTTGAAAGTACATGTTTTGGGTATTGATCTCATCCTGGAAACCAAAGGGTGTGTGTGAATCCAATAATAGTCGAGTTATCTAGGTCTCTGTCTGGATTTTGAATCTGATAGTTATACTGAATGAGAATTTTGAAGGCTTAGAGTTTTCTTGTTCCAGTTACGTGCAGAATTCCAACTGCATGTAATCTTGGCTGGGCGATCTCTTATTGTGCACAGCATTGATCCTTTCAGACAGATGGTCTTTACAGATGGATCCCTCTGAAACACCCATGTTTGAACAATGTGAGCAGAGGTTGAAAAGTGTAATGACAAATGCGAAGTCATCGCCATCTTTCATCTCATGCTGGTACCAGAATGGTGTTGAAGCACCCAAGGCACAACTACAGTACAATAGGACGGTTATACATGAAAACTACTTTCCTCAAAAGATTGTACTAGGGTGGAGCTTGCTCAAGGGAACATTAAACTGGCAAAGTGTCTTTAAAAAGGTACTGCCCTATGCAGTGTTTTTTTAGGAATTTTTTTACGTAGCATGAATTTACTTTTCACACCACTCATTCACATTTCACTTGCGGTCTTAGGGTTTAGGGTTTAAAGGGTTTAGGGTTTAGGGTTTTACAAGGATGTATAGGAGATTGGGGTGCAAGCAACCCATGATCAAAAGGAGGTTGGGGTGACTGAAGGACCTCTCCATCCATGCATTGATGGTGAGCCAAGCCTTTTCTTTGGAGGTTCTTGTTTTGGAATTAAACATGTAGGAATACTTTTTAGGAAACGTTGAAAGTAGTTTCTATTTTTTAGCCAAGTGGTTGCTTTTAATTGGTTGTACAACATGAACTTACACAATTTGCAATCTTGGGTATTGTGTTGTGTAGGTCAAATGAGACATGGTTTGGCAATTTTCTTGCAAACCAAACTTGGTGGTTAGTAATTTGAGGAATCAAGTTCAAAACCGCACTAAAGGTTCATCAAGTTAAATCTTTAGCTAGAATTGTCACTGGAAATTTTTCTTGAAAGCTTGTAATTGGACATCGTTGGTCATGGTGTGGCATAGATGCATTTTGGGTCATATGGCATGCCATGACACCCTTCTTACATCATATGCATAAAACATGTATCATATCTACATGGCAATTACCTGGATGAAATGACATAGAAAATGAACAGGGTACCATGTGGGACCCACCACAAGAAAATGCCCACTCATCCATTTTAGGTTCTCTCATAGCCGAACTTTATCTTTGCTCAGAGGTTGAAGTGTAGGCTGACTTGCATATCCACTTGGCTAACCAAGTCCACTCCACTTAGTCAAAAATTAAACAAATTTGTTGGATGGCAATAAACAAGACCTTGGGGGATGAAAATAGATGGCCGAGCAATGAAGCAACAAGAGCAACCTTGCACATCAGCCTTGTAACTTAACCTCCTCCACAATAGTCACTAGTTGGTGAGCTTTGCGGCTAGGCCCAACTAACTTGTGTGCATGTGCTTCCCCTAGGAGGCAGCCATCTCTTTGTGTTGTTGGTGTGTGTTTTAAGGTGAAAGGGTTTAGGGTTTACCTTAAACCCTAAACCCTAAACCCTCCTTTTGATCATGGGTTACTTGCACCCCAATCTCCTATACATCCTTGTAAAACTCTTACCAACCCCACCTACCTTGAATAACTTTAACTGCCCATTTCCCTCCACTTCTACATGTTCCTATAACTTGATGTAATTAGAATATTACCTATGTAATTATTTAACGGTTAAGTGAAAAGTTTTTGGCACATTAGTGTGCATTGGTTCACACATGATAATTCATGTGGAAAGTCTTTGCCATTTTATTATGCATGTGAAATCACATGTGGAGCCATGGGGAACCATGTAATGTGTAAACTTTAGGAAATTTCTTTTTGGTTAGTATATAAATGGGTGTTTGTGACCTTTGGAAACACCTTCATTTTATAGAAATAAGTTGTTTTATGAGTGTAAAATTTCATGGAATATAATTGTGAAAGGAATCGAAATTTTTGTTTTAAAAGGTTTCATTATAGTTTATGTGAAGTCCATGTTAGGAGAATGGTGTGGCATATTAGTTATACATAGACAATAAAAAGGTGAAAAAATATTTATACAAACAAGAACATAAATTTTCATAGCTATGTAATAAACATACATAATTTCAATCCTAAACCCGCTTGTGATTTACATTCCAACATCATGTGCTACTAAATCAACATCCAACATTATCAAAATTAACAAAGTTGCACACAAATTGATGACAAGTTGTGGCAAAATGCAATGACAAGTTTTTCTTGGAACAAGATGAACTTTTATAACATTTTCACAACCTACATGAATTGTGTTTTCCCATTGACATCAAAGGTCAACTACACCTCAGCCTAACCAACCTTTGGTTAGGTTGAAATTGGGGTTCAATTCCCCATGGGTTGATAAATGAAATTTGCCATCCAATTTTGCCTCCAAAGCTTCTTAAAATAGACCAAGAAAGTGTCTTAAACTAACTCATATCCCCAAGTTGTAACCTTTCTTTTGCAATAATGTTTTTTAGTATGAAGCATTAGAACATCAAACTAATATTCATTGTTCAAAAATATTCAATTGTAAATTGAAGATATCCCAGTTCAAAGCACAACAAAAATACATAACAATAACCATGTTTTCATGTGCGTTTTGAAATTTCAAAACACAAAAAATGAAACTCTTGAACCATACCATGGAAATAAACTTGTAAACACAAGAAAAACTTGAACTCTATTCATAGTATTTCAAATTTCAACAACAAATATGCAACTACATGAAACTAATGTCTTGCAATAAATACTTAACACCAATTTAGCCCTTGCAATCCACTTGATTTTTTACTTTTTAAATAAAATTTTAACATTTTAAGGTTTTTCAAACATTACCTTGTGATATATGGTTCGTCATTTCCTCTAACTTAATTTTTTTTCGCTTGAAGCTTGAAGGATAATATTGTTGTAAGTGTACATGCAAGGGCAAGTGTTTATTTCTATGGTAATGTTTACATTTCCCAAACTTAAGGATGAAAATTTCACATCTTTTTCATAACCATTTGTTTCACCCTTGTATATTAGACCAACAAGTGAAGCCTAAATTTAATGAAAGAGGTTAGTAAGTATAAGGGGGAGCATGGATAATAGCAGGCCCCTCATTTTCAAAAAGAACAATCATAAAGAACAAGTTTGGTGGCCTATTACAAAAAATGAATCATTAATGAACAAGAGGTCACAAAAATGACCTACTACCAATAATGAGCTATAATTTTCCAAAAATTAGGAAAAGACCTTTGAGAAGGTGTTTTTTTATTTGGCTTGGAATGTATCTCAAATTGAACTTAAAATGTTAAATTGGAACATGCAAGAATGGCGAAATTAAATGGTTAAATTAAGTCAAGTAAGTTGGGTTAGTAACAACATTTATAAACATTTGTGATGGTCTAAATATGTAGCCTATCATAACCCTAGTTTTAGCCTCACGACCAAGGGGATTAAGAATAAGTCAAGACAAAGGAGGCACCCAAACACAAGTTCACCTTGCCTTGTGAAAGGAAAGTTTGTGGGAATGCAAGAAGTCCCCAAGACTCCCATTTGTGCGTTCCCACTTTTGGGAATCTAGTGGCTTAAAATGTTTGCAATTTTGGGACAAGGTTTGAAAAATCAAACCTTGTACAAATTAAGCCCTTTTTAAATTGTTGGAAAGCTTTGGGGTTGCATTCCCAATTTGGAAATATGGAACACAAGTTATAACCAATTGAGTGGTCGAAGTCAAACTATCAATTCCACTTGTAACCATTAAAATGTTTGATAAAAATGTCAAGTCATTCAAATTGGAACATGCGATATACCATTGGAAATATCACTTTTAAAGTTACAACATTCTTTTTAAAAGTTTATGAATCAAGATCCATATGAAAAAGTTTTGAGTCCACAAAATAGTGAGACTCATATAACTTGGGACTTTTGAGATTGCCCTCATGAATCCTCGAAATTTATATCATTTTGATGCAATCCCATTGTCATCAGCAAAGTATACTACAAGGAGGAAAGTGGTGATTCCTCTCAAATTTGAGATGTCATGTGAATTTATGTTTTTGTTGATTTTATGTGTGCACCATTTTGGCTCCAATGTGAATTAACCGCATCTTTATTAGTTTATGCAAATTGATTTCACTTTAAATTCAATTACATAAACTTGTATTAATCTCATCTTAGAGTTCTCATGCACTTTTTTTTATGGGAGTTAAGAAACATACAATAAATTTGCATTCCATTTCAAAACAAAAAATTGGTACCCCCATTTCACTTGACAAACCTAAAGATGTGTTATAGCCCATGATGGCAAAAAGGAAGTTGGGGTGGGTTGGAATGCTTTCCACCCATGTGTGGACAATATCTTGAACCCATAAAAAAAATTTAACCTCAAAACAATTTTGAATCAAATTTATGTTCCAACATAAGATTAATCTATTATCAAGTATTATAAGAAAAATACTCCAAAATATGAAAATTGTGATTCAAGTTCTTCATATGCAAAATAAGCAATAAGCTAGGAATTGACATAAAACCCATAATGAACCCAACACAAGTCATGACCAATGTTGTGTGAGTATATTTTTTTGACATACCTTCAAATAGGATATATAAATTTTCTAAATATATTATTCATAAGGTAACAACATATTAGCAACCATTTTTTCCATTCAAATAAGATCTTTAAATATAGAAATGAGGTTAAAATTTCAAGGTAGAGTTTGGATACCCTTATCATATACCCCATCTTGGGGTTTAAAATAGGTATATACCAATGTTGGGTGGGTTTATCTACTTATATATATTAATTACATAATGATATATGAAAAAGTTCAAAAAATGTATTAATCAAGCAAAGGCATATATCTTTTGAAAAAACATTAATCATGTTAAGGGTAACTTGGTAAATGACCACCATTTTCCTATTTTATAAGGTCTTAGGGCCTAGTTATAAAATTGAAAATTCTCAAAATTTTCAAATTATTTGAAAGGATTAAAGATTCTTTTTTCAACGATAATATATAAAAGTAATTCCCAACACTTTTTTTCATAAAAAACTTAAACTCAAAAACTAATTGGATATTACCAAACCAATTCTCAATATCAATTACATCGATTACTATTTTTTCTAGATCTAGTAGCCCCTTATCTTTTAAATGTTTAGCAAAATCCAAATATCAATTCTTCTAGCATGAGTCACATAGTCCTCCAATGCATGCAAACCATTCTTTTCTCCTTACCTTTCAAAATAAAGTGCCTCACAACTTATCAACATTCAAGTTCAATAATTAGAATTTGTGTTCAAGTCTAGGTCAAATGGTTCTAAAGGGTGAAACATAGCCCATGTAAAAACTTAGAGATAATTATGAGAGGGGCGCTTTGAATCATAACTCCAAGAAACTAAACTATCCTGAAATGGTTTTATTTTTGCAAAAGATCCAACTCATTTTTAATTTTTTTCTTATAAACCATAAGAAACAAAAGTGATGATCATTGTTCTCCTCTTTTCATTGTTTGCCCTTCTAAACACATTAATCATGTTCTAATTTTAGATGAAACAAGCTATAGAAATAATTACCATTGGTTTGCATATGCATAAATAGCCAAAAACAATAAGATTCCAACCTATATATTAAGAATAGATAGATCAATGTAACCAAAAAAAAAGTAATAAACAAATCACAACATGGATCACCTTTCATTTCATTTATAAATATTTGAACAACATTTACAAAAGATTTGCATTTTATTGAAATGCACATGATATAAATTTGAATGTAAAATCCACATAAATCTATTGAACAATCACTAGTTTCTCTCAACATGTAAAGTATGGATGTCCTAAATAGCAAGTGGTCATTAAAGTTCTTAGCCCAAAGTTTAGATGAATTGCATTTTTTAACAGTATGTCCCCTCTACCATGGATCTTCAAACATAACACACATCTTGACCACCACTTAAGTACTTCAATTCATTATAGATTTTTTGAAATAACAGTAATACATCCAAACTTCTTTATCCCAAAAATGGTAATTACAATGATGCACAATCACTTAAGGAAATCGGGGTGGGAATAAACACAAAGGAACCAACATGATTACTTTACAAAAGGATTGTGAGTCTTTTTCAGGGCTGGAAAAAACCCGATTTTTTTCCATTAGAAAATTGGGTTTTTGGTTTTAATGAATAAAACCAGATTTTTGCTCTATAAAACTTGGTTTTATTTCAGAGTTGGTCAAGCCCCGGGCCACCCGCACCCCTGCCGCCACCACTACGGCAAAGGCAAAATTGAATGCCAAACCCTAGTTATTAATATAACCGCAATAAATAAATCGATTAAAACTCGATTATGACGCTATCTTGGGACTCATGTTTTATTTTAAAACCGAATAAAACCCGATACTACTAGCCCTGGTCTTTTTTTATTTTTTTTCATTTTTGAATGTAATATTTTGCAACTTGCTATTCAAAATACATATAGTTTCCCCAATAGATCACATTTGTTTGTTAATCATTGTTGAATAAATATGAATTCTTGAAGTGTGTAAATTTTGCTAGATTTTATATTTAACCTTGAAAATTTATCATAATTTTGAATCATACCAAAATATGGTAACTATTTAAGGTTTTTTTTTCTATTTTCATAAACTACAACTTTGTTTTATATGTCATGCACATTACACCCCATTTACATGTGGTAAAAGACTTTTGAAAATTTTTAATTTTGAAAAGTACTTTCAATTCCTTAAAATTTTTAATTCCAAATCTTTTAAATTATGAGTGTTTTTTGAACTTGGGTACTAGGTTACTATCATTTTAAAAAAAATTACCATCAAAATTATGTTAGTACGATAGTCCTTTACCTAATCCTTTGTAAAATTAACCACAATTTGATGCAACACATATTCAAGTTCAAATGTATTTTTTAAAAACCAAAATCCAAAATTTAATTTCATGAATTTTTATTTTGAATTCATCAACATTCATATTAGTCATTTAGCAACTTAAAATGATTAACATAACTTTAAAATGTTTAAAAAAAACATATGTAAAAAAGTTCACAGTTTTCATCACTATTTGACATGGTTTTTGGCTTTGATCTCTATACCCACACCCACCACAAAGGAAGTTTTTTATGTGATAACTAAATAAACATTTGAATTCTTGGATTTAACCCAACAATGATCCATACTACAAAATTTTCACTCACAACCACCTACCCTTTTACTTAAACTTTAACCTTTTCATATTTGCATCACTTCTTCAACCTCCATTTATTTATTTATTTATGTGAAAGTATTAGTTCAACACTAAATTGCCACCTTTATGTGCAACATAAGAAAAAATAGAAGCAATTAATAGGTGCCATAACCACTCACACTAAACGAGATTACACAATAATTTATTTTACACAATTTTTTATTTAAAGAATTGTGTAAAATAAATATTTACAAAATTATTATAATATTTTGAAAATAATAATAATTATACAATCTTATTTGCCACCTTATTTACCCACAAAAATCAACTTATTTCTAGAACACTAAGATGTCCTTGCCAATACTTCTTCATCCTTTTTATCTTCATCGCCAAGTTCTTTCATTCACCACCAAAAGCCACCATCTCCCACACAAGTTCCATAATAACTTTGTCTTCATTTTTCAATCATTGGCAACATTTCAAGAATATCAAAGCCATTTACAAAACAACACCCCGGATGTTATTTCAACAACAAGTCATAAATGCATTACTCACTTTGAGGTGACCTGGCACAAGTTTCCATGCAAAGGTAACCGGGGCTTCGGAGCAAACCAACATGGAAACATGTTGTGTTTTGGTGGCAACCCAACGCTCATTTCTATTGGTCAAAAACTACATGCCATGAAACATGAGCCTTGAAACAAAAACCTTGAAACCTATCACCCACTGAAACATGTCAAGTTTCAATGAGTGGCCTGATGCGCATTTTGATGCCCGAGTAGCTCGAGCCCCCAAAACATATCCCATTGAAACATGTAACGTTTCAAAAGCTATGTTTCACCCCCATCCACCCATCTTCCATGTTCCCCCATGCGATCCCCATCCATGCCCCATCCATGGTTTGTTTCCAACATGTGATGTTGGCACATGCATCTCACTCCTAACTTGTTTACACGTGACATCAAGCCATAATGACAACATTTTAAAAAACTAGTTTTGAGAACCATTTAGTCTATAGTCTCACCATGAAAAACATTCATTCATTTTTCATTATGTTGGTGCAAGCAAATTGTTTCTTATTTACAACACATTATGGAAGATTGATATTTCAAGAAAAGATGTAACAAGGTGGGTGTTTCTTTCATCGTGTAGGTGTACTTTTATTTTGATGATTTTTTTTATCGTCTTGTGTTCAAGGGCCTTGAACATTCTTACTTCTAACAAGCATGCACCATGCCATTATGTATTAGATGTTGAAGGAAAGTTCTTTTTCTTAGGTGTACTATATGGTAAGCAATCAACATTTTCTTTGGGCTAATGACACAAGAAAGAACACCTAGAAATCAATGTTTTTCTTCTATAATGTAATTGAAAGATATGACGAACAAGAAAGTACTAAATGCAAATATCAACATGTGCCATGATCTAATTACAAAAGTGCATAGAATCTACATGTGCCTATGCACTCATAAAATAATTCAACTATCTTTGAAATAATGATGATGTTTCCCTTGATGTCATGATTTATGGAATACACAAAATTGTCTTTTGATGGATACAAGATCATATACAATTGTATGAAAAGAAAATGTCTTAGCATTTCATGTTGAGGTGAAGAGAAATGCAATGAGCTTAAAGGGAAAACACTCTTTTTGGAATTGGGAAACTACACAAGAAAAAATATAAGGTCCCATATCTTCGTTGTTGGGTAAAGTTTATAATTCAATAGGATCATGTTCATTCTCAAAACCAATATATAAATTAATAAAGGGTATGCATTGTTCCTCAGTATTAGAAAAAATTAAGAAAATTTGGCATAGTTGTACAAGGGACTTAATTGTTAATTATTAGTAGGTTCATTTTTTTTTGTGACTCAAAGTTTGGAAATGTTCATAGTCCTTAAGGTTTTGAGTTCAATTTTTGGGGAAAAGGGGTGAAAGTATCATTATGAAGGGGCTTGAAGAGTTTCATGGATGAATTTGTGAATGTTGCCAACAACTTAACATTAGGTCAATTAAATAATTGTTTTTATGCTCAATGGGTGTTTACCTAATATTTATGAGCATGTGGATAGATTGTGAATTCTTCATCACTCTTCATAGCTTCAATTAAAACTCAAAATTCAATCAACATATGATATCAAAATTCAATGCAAACATAGAATTTAAATGAGTTTAGGTTGGCTTAAATATGTGTCCATATAAGAAAATTAAATAATAGTAATGCAAGAAAAATGAATGTTCCTTCACATAATACCCCCCAACAATATGTTCTTTGACACATATAAGTAATGCCAAAGTTTAACATAATATTCTTTGTGGGAGTGAGTTGAAACTTATTCCTTGGCAAATTTCCCATATAAGGAAATATATACCTATACCCTTCTATTAGGGTGAGAATATTTTCTTTGATGATTTGATTGCATTTGTTGAAATTTTTGTAGGCCACAAGAAGAAACTTGCATTTTTTTACCCCCATGTTGTGCACTTTTCCAATTTGATTCAAATTTGATCATTTATGGTCATCCTATATAATCAAATGATAATATGCGCTAATAAATAGTTAGCAATGTCCATAGTCACAACATTGATTATGTTGTTCACTATGCTTAAAATGACTAGACCATTTTTCTCTTTTAATAATTTCAAATTGTTAACATGGAAAGTCAAGCAAGTCCAAGCTTTTTGCTAAGTCTTTGTGGGTCCAAATTCTTTAAGGTGTACCAAAAGCTTGTCATGGCATCACCCTTTTCTGTTTTTTTTACTTCGTCCCTTTTTACCATGCAAATACACATTTATGGATGATTATGATGAAACCTAAAATTTTAAAGGTTTAAAATATAGTCCTTTTGAAACTTTTGACAACTTTTGATTTATTATTCTTTATGGGGATCAAAATATAGGGTAAAAAGGGACTACAGTAAGGACTAAGCCCTTTTCGTCTTGTGTGGTACACTTTAAAGGATTTTCACCCTTGTATGGTAGATTCTACTAATGTTTCACTCTCATAGTTCAAGCTTTAAAACCAAAAAACAAATCAAATGTTAGAAAGAAAGTTATGTCACAAAAATTTCCCAAAAAAAATAAAATTTTAAGATGTTCCTAGATATGTTTTCATATGGAAGTAAATGAAATATTGTACATTTGTGATGCAATGCATGAAAAATGATAATAAAAGAAGGAAGGTAGTTTTCAAGAAATTTTTTTCATAGACATTTATGAAATATCAAATGTCCATGATTAACCAAAAATAAATTTAAAAAAATCTACCTCCATGGATGTGTTTTTTCATGAAGATCTATGAGATGTCACATCATCACAAACTTACTAGGCTTCATAGGTTTGTACAAATTTCATGTGAAATCCAATTTTCATAGGTTCATATAAAATCACATGAATTCCATGCTATGATTAATATGAATGATATTTGTACATATTTTATAATATTATTTTTATTTCACATCAAAACATCATAAGTAGAAAAAAAAACACATTATTTATATAAAAGTTATATTTATATCTATATTTCATGTTATTTTCACACTTTGAAGCCCACAAATTTTGCATGGACATATTCTTTAATTTCAATCACGGATTCCTATTGAAATTTGGAAGTTTGTGATAATGTCCATGACATATCATATGTTTGTGAAAGGTGGTACGTTCCAATGTTGTGTAATTATTGATTTTGAAAGGAACCTTTGGTTTTGATTTTTAGTTTTATTTTGACTTTATGAAATTTTTGATGTGGGTTTGAAGATGATTTTTTAGATTCACAAAATGTCCAATTCTAAAGACTTCCCAAGAATTTGGAGCCTTATCCAAATTAACAATTGGTTTTGTTCCATTTACATTGAAGCAAAGAAATTCAATATCCTACATAAATATGTACCTACATTTATGAGGGATGGGGTATTAATGAAGAGAAAATTGTAGAGGTATGCAATCATGAAAATCAAATCTTAGCAACCAATGAAACAAGGCATCAAACCCACTATTTTTTATCCATTTGGAAAGGGGGCGAGTTGTTTCTTTGAAAAAGGGGGATGCACTCTTAAAAGCCTTGGTGCTTATGCCTTCAAAGAACTTAAACCTATTTTACAAGACCAATAGCCCTAGTTTAAATTGCATTTCTAATTTTCAAAAGAAATAATTTCAAGGTTCAAATTCAAATATGATTTCCTCAAAATTTTGAACCTTTAGTCCAAATATTCAAAACCTAACTTAGAAGCTTAACCTTAACTTGCAAATAACCTAAACCATCCAACACTATTATGTCCATGACAAGAAATTAAAATATTTCAGTCTTCAAAAAATTCATAGGCATTATTTTTTCACAAAAGTCTATGTGAAATTGCATGTCCATGATGCCAAAAAAAAGATGAATGAATTTATTTTTAATCATTGAAGTCCATGTGCATAATTTTTTTGCAAACCCATGGACCTTTTTTGGGAGAAAAAATCTATAAAAATAGTTATTCATGAAGGTAATGACTTCCATGGATAATGGGTTTGTGACAAATATGCATGATATGAAATTTGTCCATGATATTTTACATGCATTTTTTTTTAAAGATTAAAGTTTATGGGTTTAAGTTAACCATGCAAAATTATTAGATCAAAAGTTAAAACTCTAAGTATAGCCCTAATGCTTGGTCCTAATGGATGGGGAATGCCAAATAGTTTGCTTATTCTTTAAGTAAGTTTACTCTTCTTTGTGTCACAAATTTCAAATTATGAACATTAAATTATAAACATGTGGGTTTTTACACAACACACAAATGTTAGTTGTTTATTAGCTTATTGAATGTCATAATATTTGTTGATTTTTTGGCTAAAGTTGAATAGTTAATGCATATTTATTGCAAGCCAACTTCACTCATGAATTACAAAGCAATCTACTACTAGTGTGGTCTTATTCTAGGGCAAAAAATGGATTATTGGTTGAGAAATGTACGTATAGACAAGCTTGCCCATAGACATGACAAAAGGATTGAGGATTGAAAACATGGTAGAACTTTCTTTGAATTAATGAAAAGCAAATTGATCATGCCAAAAGCAAATGTGTGAATCAAATTAAAAGGTCCTTGCATGAAATGAAGTATAATCAAAATAGCTTCAACTCCATTTCACTAGGTCAAAGCCTCAACCTCAAACCCGTGCATTACATAACAACTTGTAGTGCATTTTGGGTTGTGAAGAAGTTGAAAAAAAAAACTTCATTTCAATTGTTTCAAGTTGGTTTGCTTCTATGGAATGCTAACAAAGGTCAAGCTCCTTAAAAACTAATGGAAGCTAGCATCACAAATTATGAAAAAGTAAAGAATGAATTGATTGCAAAATGATAATCACACTTGGTACTAGTCTATGTCAATAGGTGCTAGAAGCTTCAATAACCTTATAATCCACCCACCCCCCTTCTTGATAGTATGAAATATTGCACATGGAAAGAGGGGTTGGAATTTAGATTACATAACATATGGTTTTTGGTGTAGTATCATGGCAAATCTTGGTGTATGCCCACTTGTTCGCGATGATTTAAGTATAGGTAAGAATTCATTACAATTGGGATGTGTCACATGTCAATCATCACAACAAATGAACAAGCGCACCCAAGTTTCAATTCAGTTGGGGTTTAATTTCATTGTAAAATTCTTACAACTACAAACTTTTTTTCTTCCTCCAACTCAAGTGTAAATTGGTCTAGGTCTTCCATTGTTCTTAGCACAAAAGTTGAATTAATCTTAATAGAAGAAAAGGAAACATGGAGAAAAAGCAATGGACATGATAGTAAAAAATGTGAAAATGGACAAAACAATTTTCATGGAAACCTATATTCGCAAAGAGTGGTTGTGATTACTACAAGAATGCCACAATCATTATTGAGAGGATAGGAAGGAGTTTATTTGTGTTCATTGTTACTATAAGAAAAAATAAAAAATGGAGATCAATGAGCACCGAAAGAAGGGGTGTGATAAAGCTGTGGATTCCAAAGGGAATCCTCTCAAGTTGAAATTATATCCGCCATTAAAAAATGCAGTGAAGGGTGTGTATCTTGCGAAGGGTGGAAACATTTTAGAATATAGGGTGAAGGCAAATGCATTGTCGAAGCCCAGGAGTAATCACCCTTCAACTACATTAGCTTTACAACCAGTACAAAATTCTAAACACAAGCACAAGAAGGAAAAAACCATGCCCTTGGATATTCACAAAAAAGTTCAAGAGGATTTCGTTCTTGTCCATAAAAAATATCTCATGAAACATGGACACCACGTAGTCAAACAAGTTTTGAAGCCAAAGAAGATTCTCAAACACACTGTTTCATTGGAACCTATGACTCGAGAGATATCGCAACACGGTGGTATTGGATTACAACTTTTCTATTTGAATATGCAACATTGTAATGTTTCCTTAAGTTTTGACAAGATTAAATTAATAATTGTAAAACATTCACAAAATATTAATCTAATTTTTAGTGTTCAATTGAAAAGCAACCCATATTAGTTCATGTGGAACATGTCGATATACATCTTTCCATCCCCAAAATTCTAGAAATTAAAAACCTTTCCAATAAAAAAATCATGTTTTAATCATGTTTCAACATTATATTAATTCCATGTTTCAGTCATGTTTCAACATTCTATTAGTTCCAAAGAAACATGTTACGATACTAATAAGTAAGTTTATGTTTCAGTGGCAAATTATATAATTCCTCAATAACTACCATGTTTCAAAACACGTTTACAAAAATTTCATCCCTTGTTCGTGGACGCGATCATCACTACTACCAAAGTGGGGTGTAATTTACTAGCTTAAATCATTATGGGACTTTAAAAGTGAAATAACTTCATTGCATTTTACTGATTTCACCTAGTGAAAATTATTTCACCATAATATCATTATGTAGACATCATGTTTCATTACTAGTTAACATAATTCACTGTTACAATTTATTATAGCAAATAGGTTTATTTATAGGTTTTTAAAAATATTTTATCTATGTTAGTTTATGATATACCCTATATTATTTTAAGTTACTTTAGTTATTCTAACTTATATTTTATGTTATTATATGTTATTATAAATTATTGTACCTTAAATTATTATATGTTATTTTACCTTAAAGTATCTTAACTACTTTATTATAAACTTTTAAATTATTTTAAATTAAATTATTCAACTAACTTTAGGCTATACTTTAGGTTATTTTATTTAAAATTAATATATGTTATTTCAAGTTATACTTTAAATTATTCAATGTCATTCTACTTTATGTTATTATAAATTATTTATCCTAAGCATAATAACTTAAAATAATCTAAAACAAAATATAATGACCTAAGGTAAAAATAACTTAGAATAGAAAATAATAACCTATGAAAAATAATTTTAAATATCCTACAATATAATACCTACCAATTGCCTATAATATTATAACATATAATATCAAACAATAATTTATAATACAATAATTATCAATAGTTGTAATATAACATATAATAACCAACAATAACTTATAATACAATAACCATTAATAACCATTCATAAAATAACTACCAATAACCATTAATAGAATAGCCACCAATAGCCATTAATAGAATAGCCACCAATAAGCCATTAATAAAATAGCCACTAATAGCCATTAATAAAATAGCCACCAATAGCCAATAATAGATTAATCACAAATAACCATTAATAGATTAATCACAAATAACCATTAATAGAATAACCACCAATAACCATTAATAGATTAATCACGAATAACCATTAATAAAATAGCCACCAATAGCCATTAATAGAATAGCCACTAGTAACCCATAATAAAATAGCCACTAGTAGCCATTAATATAATAGCCACCAATAGCCATTAATATAATAGCCACCAGTAGCCATTAATATAATAGCCACAATAGCCAATAATATAATAGCCACCAATAGCCATTAATATAATAGCCACCAATAGCCATTAATATAATAGCCACCAATAGCCATTAATATAATAGCCACCAAT